>Ga0126342_10019950_pt1:0-5000 | contig 11327 bp, 11 predicted proteins | sample Cyp1metagenome_FD_92528 | JGI IMG/M metagenome (GOLD analysis project Ga0126342, IMG submission 92528) | Coral microbial communities from Lord Howe Island, Old Settlement Bay, Australia - Cyphastrea 1 metagenome | ecosystem: Host-associated > Invertebrates > Cnidaria > Coral ...
AATGCATCAGCAGGGTGATCCGACACCTGGGCTTGAGCAATTTGACCGAGCACCTGGGCGACTTGTGGGTGAATACCCGAAGGGCATTATGCTCCTTCAAAGGAGTCAAACTGGAAGCGTCTGATGACATATCCATATCGGCAATTGGGGCCATTCCTCATCGGACAAGAGGCTTCAGGGCCTTAAGGGAGCTGGACCATTGCATTCTCCAAATTGAGCTTTTCCAAATTGAGCTGGAAGAAGCCTATGAGACCGTGCAAGAGTTGATTCTGGCGTGTGACCCAGGAACTCAGTTGGAGACATCCATGCAGTTGATTTTTGACACCATGGAGGATATGATGATCATCATCAACGCACCCATCGACCTTAGACCTGCCGATTAATAGGACTCGGACATAAGTCGTGATCAGCGGCGAGGAAAAAGTTGAGGCAGCTCGGCTGACCAGCGAGACTGAAGATGTTGGCATCAGAGCCACACTGCAAAGTCAGATAAATTTAAGACAGATTGCAGTCACATTGAGCATGAAATCAGATTCAAGTTCATTGTGCATGGCCGCAGCCCAATTTTTTGGGAACAATTTTCCATCACCAGGTTTGAAAGAACAACCAGGAACAGACTTTACATGTATCTTCAAACAAAGTGTTCATCAGAGAGCTTTGCACACATGCATGCAACACCACAACTAGGCAGACAGGATGCCCCCCTGACATTCGACAGAGACAGGATAAACTATTCTCCACTTTTGCAAAGCCGGGCTTGTCTGAGTTTCACAAGAGCAGTGCAGAAAAAAACATTTTTTTAGAGCCTGGAATATTTTTGTTTTTGCAAAGCCGGGCTTGTCTGAGTTTCACAAGGGCAGTGCCGAAAAAACATTTTTTAGAGCCGGATTTTTTTTTTGCAAAGCCGGGCTTGTCTGAGTTTCACAAGACCAGCGCTGACAAAACATTTTTTTTAGATTTTAGAGTCTGAAAAATTGCTTTTTCGCAGCTGCGACCTAGGCTAAACCCCAGCCCTTTGCAGCCAGAGCAAAGAGAGAGAATGAGAAGGCACATGCTTTGAAGGCAAGGGTCCTGTAGCACAATGGTCAGAGTGTCGGACTTCACGCTTGAAGGTCTGAAGTTTGAATCCCGGGTCGCCTATGCTTTGGGCATCTAAAAGGGACCTGTAGTGTGCCTTTCACAATCACACCGCGCGCGCAGCTTGTCAGAGTTGTTGCAAGGCCCGGTTTCATCCCACAGGGCGTCACTCCACACAATCGCAGTGCAAAAATCATTTCCGTCGCACAAGGGGTCAAAAAAAAATCAGATCGAAGAAAATTGTTTTTTTCGGAGTGCTGGTTTGGACTTCCGCACTCCACGCAAAGAGGTTTCGGCTGACAACAGTTGTAAGTACTGTACTTATAACCTCATTTTTAGACAGTATAACCGCACTTATATAGAACATAATTTACAAGTGGTAAAATAATGTTGCCAGAATCAAGCATGCGTAGTGCAAACGAAGAACTTTCAGATCCGACATGCAGTTGTTTTCATCTAGTGGCGGGTTGCAATCCACTGTGAAAAAAGTAAATAACAGTGCATACAAGGAGAGCATAAGACTGAGACCAATGGGGCATGGCTGATCATGGCGTGCGTGTGCTGGTGCAGTCTCGGCTGGCAATGCGGAACAGCGTTTGAGCACGCCTTGCAAGGAAATTATAGACGAGTACACGCGAGGCACTGGCTGGCATTCAACTGCTTACACCTGTTGTGGCGCCAGAGGAGAGCAGCGCATCGCGTTGGCTCTTCCCTGCGTGCGACTGGTGCGGAGGTGACTTCGCCACTGAGAAAAGATGAATTTTACAGGTGCGGTGCTTTGCCTAAAATGTCGAAAATGTTCAAATGTTCTTGACTATATTTGTGTTTTTTGCCGGTCGCCCTGCAGGTTGTGCTGCAACTCTGAGTGTGCGGAAGCCGACGCTGAAGCGACATGGCTTGCTTGTGTTGGAGCTTCGCCCAACATGCTTGGGAAAACAATGTTTCATCAAGTTTTTGGGAAGACAATGTTTCAGGTCCCAATGTCTATCCACATATAGATTTTGCGTTGATTGGGAAGCAGTCCAAGCATGCCCGAAAAAAAACTTTTTGGATCTTGAAAATTGTTTTTCTGCAAAGCCTAAGTTTTCTTCAAGTTATTGGGGAAAACAACGTTTCAGGTTCCCAAGTCTATCCACATATAGATCTTGAGTGGATGGGAAGCAGTCCAAGCATGCCCGATAAAAACAATTTTTTGGAGCTTGGAAATTGTTTTTCTGCAAAACCTAAGTTTTCTTCAAGTTTTTTGGGGAAAACAATGTTTCAGGTTCCCAAGTCTATCCACATATAGATCTTGAGTGGATTGGAAGCAGTCCAAGCATGCCCGATAAAAACAATTTTTCGGAGCTTGAAAATTGTTTTTCTGTAAAACCCGATTTCATCCCATAAGACCATAAAGGGTCACTCCACAAAAAAATGAACCGCAAAGGGGAATTGCAAACCTCACGTCGTATAAGCAGTAATTTAAGAATTTGGCAGTCCTATTCCAGGGTCCAAATTCTTAAAGTACTATGTGCTTGGTATGGCTGAAAACATGTAGCCCGCCTTGGATTCGAGCCCCTCAAATTCCTATACAGTGAATTCTTATACACAATACTCAAGCTGTGGTTGATAGAGGCTGATTGATTAATGGAAGAATGATCAGTTACCGTTGATGGCCGTAGCTTTTCGGTCATGGCTCGATTCGCGAAACAATGCTGCGCCGCAGGCGGTGCTTTCTCGGCGCAAACAGCGGAACGACTGGCGTTACGAGGTGCCAGCGGGGATGGTGTTGCCGTTGACGCTGTAATTACTCTCTGGTAAACATACGAAAAAACCTGTTGAAAATTGCCTTTTAGTTCGTTGAAAAATTGTGATTTTCCATAGTTCTGTTAAATTACCAGAGGGTATATATTTCCCTTGATGTGTGAAACATGTACCTTTTTATAATTTGATATATTAATTTGATTTGATGGTTTGCTATGAAAAATCACCGTTTGATTTTATGAGTAATTGCATATCTGCAAGTGGGGCCATGTTCCATAGCAAACTGTTAGAATACTGGAGGGTATCCGCTCTTCCCAGCTATATGGGTGTTCTTGGACCAAACACGCCTGATATGTTCAGTGTCGTCGGGTGAGATTGTTTGAAAGTTATGGCAATGGCAAGGGAAACCATGGAAAACCTCTATCCAGTGGTTCATCATGTTCTCATTAAAATTGCAATAGAATCAGATTGATGGTAAATTTTGGTACATCCCCCATTTTCGAACACTCCCGAAGTGGAAAAAAACAACAGAAACGATGCAGAAACGATGCAGGTGAAATGGCAAGATCTGGCAGAGAAGCAAAACACCTTTGCATCTCGACGATGGGCTGGGGGTGGCTTGGGCAATAGCTATGGAAAATGGCCCATTTACAGATGATTTTCCCATTAAAACCTTCATTTACAATTGATTTTCCATAGCTATGTTAAATAACCAGATCGTATATATATATATATAATCAACTATGTATATTACAGGTGTAGAAGGGAAATACGAAAGCGGAAACCCTGCAGTTATGGCCGTTTACCAATTATAAGCTCTTTTTCCACTGGTTATTTCTATGGGATAAAAAACATTCCATACATGGGGTTAGTTCAGTACTTATACCTGGTATTTCGGGCCATAACTGTGCACAAATTGAGGCTCAACAAAAGCAGTGCAAAGCCTGTTTTCTTGAGTTTCCTGCTGGTACCAGTGGTGATCACCCAGGAGTCTACAGCCAAACTCAGACAGCTGGGTGTGGAGAGGCCGGGACTTTCGGGGCCGGGAAATTTTCGAGCTCAATGGGGGGTGAACCAGAGTCAGGTCAAACTTGGATTTATGCTGGACATCCACAGTTGAATGGGTTGAAAAGAACATTTCTAGCTGGTGCCATGCGGTGTGTCCATGATTCCCATGGCGGAAAGCCGTCTCAGGTTGGCAAGCGCTTTAGATGAACGCTTGGCCGTTGGAGCCATGGATTCCGAAGCTTGGGCCTTTTCAACAAGGATCCAACAATGGCTGTGGGTCAAAACCATGGTAGCCCACAGTTATGGCTGTTTACGAATCATAAGTGGAGATAGCTGTTTATACATGGGATTACAGTATACATTCCATAAATGGCGTTTTATAAGTACTTGTACCTGGTAAAGGGTTATAACTGCAGGTACCCCAAAATAGTACGTTAATGGATTATTGGCAATGCACGGCAATTTCATAGGTTTCGACTCGTTTTGACCCATCCAACACTGGAAACAGTGAGACTATCCACTGTGGAAAAGAAGCGCCTAGCTTTCTTGGTCTCAAGTGACTCTAAAGATGTGGTCCCTAGACGTGACCTTTGTACCTTTTAAATATATAGATGTATGTATATTTCTTAAATAGGCGTATACTCCTGTAGGGCGTGATACGAGGTTTATATATATATGTGTGTGTATATTATAGATAGGCTTTTATTTTGTGTACATGCACAATACAACCATATAGAAACAACAAATCATGGACTAGTTTAGAACTAAAGCAGAAGGAGATTGCCCAAGATTTTGGGCAAAGGATGTTGGTCCACAAAACGACTCATGGAGATGCACCCAGCAATCGTCGTTGCAAGTGACTGTTTCAACCCAATTGGCATTCCAGCGACAACCACCAGGGCATAATCGGCCCGGGCAGAATCAACAACAATGCTCGTGTAATTCAAACATTGCGGTTCCAACAACAAAAAACAACAACAGAAGGATTTACTTGTCTTTTACTGCTTCTCAAAAGGGACCCGGCAACATAGATCCACAATGTTGATTTTTTGACCCAGCTCAAACGCTGCGGAGGAACAGGGGTATCATGACGGTTTACCTGCCCATCGTTTTCAGACTCAGACTGCGCGTTTCCAAACTGTTTGACTCACATTTCGGCATAAAATACCAGC
>Ga0126342_10019950_pt1:10000-11327 | contig 11327 bp, 11 predicted proteins | sample Cyp1metagenome_FD_92528 | JGI IMG/M metagenome (GOLD analysis project Ga0126342, IMG submission 92528) | Coral microbial communities from Lord Howe Island, Old Settlement Bay, Australia - Cyphastrea 1 metagenome | ecosystem: Host-associated > Invertebrates > Cnidaria > Coral ...
CATACATACATACCTACATACATACATACATACATACACACATACACACATACACACATACACGCATACACGCATACACGCATACACGCATACACACATACACACATACACACATACACACACTCACACACACACACCTACATACACACCTACATACACACCTACATACACACCTACATACACACCTGCATACACACCTACATACACACCTACATACACACCTACATACACACATACATACGTACAAACAGATACAGACAGATACATACAGGTGCATACAGATGTTTACTCATCAACGTCGATGTTTTTACACTGAGACATGTGGCGCAGCAAATTTCGCAAACTTCCGTACTGCTGCCGGATCTTTATCTTGATCATGCTTCATTAGTCAAAATCATGCGATTTCACTTTGAATTACATGTGACACAGATTTTCCCAAGGGATTTTGTTATATGTTTTCAACGATACATATATGTTTGTGTTGAAGGAGAGCGTGTGTTTTGCCCTAGATCCCTCCAAACTCAATTTTGGGAACAAAAGAGATGTTTTAACAAGGGCCAGCTCAGGAATTTGGATGCGGTTGGCACCCGGATGATCAGATTGATTAAACAAACAAGGAAAAACATATTCTAGGGGTTGCATCGGGTGGCTCTTGCTTCGGGTAATTATCACATTTCACGGGTAAACACCGCATTCCATGTTCACGGGTACTTCACGCTATTTCACGCTAACGATTTTTTGGGGTCGTCTGGTCGCCCAGTGGCCACACTAAGTTCCCGATTTCTTGGCGCATTAATTCAGATCAATCTGTAACATGAGCTTCCAGGAGTGGCAAATTTCCAAAAGCGTTTGAGGTCCCATGTTTTGTCCCTAAACTCTGACAGTACAATGCAAATACGTTCATGCAAATATGGTTCCTTGATATGTTTTCCGTCCGGAAATTCAATACTTATAGGATCTTGTAGGTTTCAAATTTAGTTCCAAAGCCCCTATACAGGTTGCGACATTGGAATCGCGAATTTATGTATGATGATTTTGTATTTCCAAGGTCCATCCATTGATTTCTTCACACGGGTTAAGCATCAAAATTTACAGAACGCACTTGGCAACGAGCCCGACCCGAGGTCCGAGGTCGAGGTCCGAGGTCCGAGGTTCGAGGTCCGAGGTTCGAGGTTCGAGGTCTGAGGTTCGAGGTCCGAGGTCCGAGGTCCGAGGTCCGAGGTCCGAGGTCCGAGGTCCGAGGTCCGAGGTCCGAGGTTCGGGGTCCGGGGTCCGAGGTCCGAGGTCCGAGGTCCGAGGTCCGAGGTCCGAGGTCCGAGGTCCGAGG
>Ga0126342_10019951_pt1 | contig 11326 bp, 8 predicted proteins | sample Cyp1metagenome_FD_92528 | JGI IMG/M metagenome (GOLD analysis project Ga0126342, IMG submission 92528) | Coral microbial communities from Lord Howe Island, Old Settlement Bay, Australia - Cyphastrea 1 metagenome | ecosystem: Host-associated > Invertebrates > Cnidaria > Coral ...
GATGATGATGTTGATGACGATGAGGATGATGACAGCGATGGGGATGATGATGATGATGATGATGATGATGATGATGCGGATGAGGATGAGGATGACGATGATTATGATGACGACGAGGAGGATGATGTTGATGATGATGGTGATGAGGAGGATGACGACGACCATGAGGATGATGATGATGATGATGATGATGATGATGAGGATGACGATGATGATGATGAGCACGACGATGAGGATGATGACGACGATGGAGAGGATGATGATGTTGATGATGGTGATGATGATGACGACGATGAGGAGGATGATGATGATGATGATGATGACGAAGATGATGATGATGAGGACGATGAGGAAGAGGATGATGATGATGACGACGTTGCTGCTGCTGCTGATGATGATGATGACGATGATGATGATGATGATGACGAGGATGAGGATGATGCCGACGATGAGGATGATGATGATGATGATGATGAGGATGATGACGATGATGAGGAAGGTGATGATGATGATGATGATGATGACAACGACTTTGAGGGTGATGATGAGGATGATGACGGCGATGAGGAGGACGATGATGAGGATGATGACAACGATAAGGACGAAGATGAGGAGGATAATGATGATGATAATGACGACGATGACAATTATGATGACGACTAGGATGATGACCATGATGATGATGATGACGATTAGGATGATGAGGACGACGATGATGATACTAATGATGATGATGATGATGATGATGATGATAATGACTGTCATGAGGATGGGGATGACGACCATGAGGATGAGGATGATGATGATGAGGATCATGAGGATGATGACGACTATGAGGATGGTGATGAGGCTGATGACGACGATGAGGATGATGATGATGACGACGACGATGATGATGATGTTGATGATGATGGTGATGAGGAGGACGACGACGACCATGACGATGATAATGATGCTGATGATGATGGCACTGATATGGATGATGATGATGATGATGATGACGATGATGATGATGATGATGATGATGGTGACGATGACGCTGACGATGATGATGATGATGATGGTGATGGTGATGGTGATGGTGATGATGCTGATAGTGTGACGATGATTATGCTGATGATGATGATGACGATGATGATGATGATGATGACGATGATGATGATGATGATGACGATGATGACGATGAGGATGAGGATGATGACTGTGATGGTGATGATGATGAGGAGGAAGGTGATGATGATGATTATGATGATGATGATGATGATGACAATGATGTTGACGACGATGAGGAGGATGATGATGATGACGACGATGTGATTGCTGCATTTTTGTACATTACGGCACTGCTTTGCCCCTCATCATCTGTCAATATCCATCACTCGAGGCCGGGAACCTGACATCCAGGAGGGGTGCGCCATGCGTTTTGGATCCACACTGTGAGGGGTTTGGGCTGGATTCTCTCTACAAAAGGAGCATCTTTGGGTTTGAACATTTAGGGCTTTAGGGGAAACTTTTGAATTCCCATGGTTTTATCAATCTTATCATCATCCCTGGTGAACTGGTGAATTTGCATGATTTTGTCACATCCGTTTGAGATGAATTGCTGCTTGGGCACCAATGCCACCTGGAAGGACTCGCAAGCGCGGTTGGATGCTCAGGAGGAGGCACCAGCTTGGTGGATGGATTAGGTGTGTTATGATATGATACGATATGATATGATGTACCTCAAATATTCTCAAAAGACAATGACAATTTCAAGAGGGAAATGACGATTAATCGATTTACTGTCAACTTTGGGGTACTATATTTTCGGACAAACCCATATATCTCTCCCAAAAATTGCACCATGCTTAGCAAAATTTCGGAGGAGGCTTCAAACATGTGATTCTTGTGTCATTCAGGCACCATATTTTCAACGAAACCTGGGAAGTAGATTGTCAACACATGGTTCGACCGCGGTGGGTGTAGGTGCCCAAGTATTGAATCCCAGCATCCCCCAGGAAATAAACATATATCATAAGTGATTCTTGGTTGCCCGTTCTGGTCCAGACCCGTGCATAATTATTGCACCACCTCCCATCTACAGAGCCGCAGTCTCCTGCAACAGTGGCACTGCGGTCACAAGTGAACCGAGACTCCGTGAGGAACTGGCACGAACTAGGCACATATTTGGTGACAGATAATTCAGCAGCTGCTCGTGATTTCAAGCACAGTTTGAAAACTATTTTTAAATAGGAAAATCAATGAACATAGGTTCCCCCCCTTGGCTTGATGGGGCATGCAGGCGTGAGCTGAAGCAGTTCAAGCCGCTCAACGAGGCAGAACTGATTTTATCATTCTGATAGGCCTGGAACGCAAAATTGGAACTGATGACTACTGTATATGCCGAGACTATCAATCTGCGCTTTTGTTCTTTGCGGATCTTTTGCTGTTTTAGTTTTAACATTAATTTTCCTGGAATGTTTCTGGTGAGAAAAGATAGACAAACATGGGGCACGGGGTTTTCTTCTCAGGGGTCGCTTCAAAGCAAGCTCGCAGCCCTCGAAGCACGTGAGGTGGTGGTGGGCTGTGGGTACATGCGGAGCTGTAGACTCTCCTGTTCCCAGGAAAATAGCGGAGGAAACGGCACCATGAGACTTGCAGTGGTTGTGAGGATGGTACATTGCCGTCGATAACTTTACACGGATCCAGGCAGGTGGTATCAGCAATGCATCTCCAGAGCGTTTGAAGTCTGAAAAAAGCTGAAAACACCGGACAGATTTCCAAAAATGGCTCAGCCTGAATCTGAGGACAGCTGCCTTACGGCATCACGAACCGGAAAACGGCAAAATATTCCCAAACTTGGTGTCCCAACCTGTGCGCTTTAACCTCGATAAATCATCTCACAACCTCCAGACTAGGAAATGTATACACCTTAGCCGTTTGCAACTGGGGTTTGGTTGCAACTTTATCCGAATTCTTGCCGAGTTCTTTCTTTGCATGGTCCGGGTTCCGTGGACCGGGCCTTTTTCGCCGCAGCCTGCGGCCCATCGCCATGGCCGTGTGCTGTGCGCGAGTGCTGCTCCTGGTGTTGATAGCCAGGGGGGAAGACGTGCCGGCCCCAGATAAATATTCGTATGTTGATGAGTTGAATATGTCGAATCTCTTTACCAGCAGATTTTCTGATGACTTATGCATCCTTCTATGCTGTTTCACAGGATTCATGGGATGACTATAGAAGGAAGATGAAGGAAGTAAGACCTGTGAATGATGCAGGCTTGGAGACTTTGTGGCGATACTTCAAAAAACAACTACTGAATCCATAGAATTTAGAATAACATTCACCCCACACATTTTCTTCAAACATCAAGAAACCGATGGTTTGCTGGTCCTTAGCTTTAAAACATCTTAGAACCGGCTTCGATGAGGTTGATTGGAGCCCGAGGCCAACGATCTACGACAATGCAGGCAAGGGCCCACTAGGTCAGTGTGCGAATGATATCAGATTATTGGATTGGCTGCAGGATCACAGCCTATTTTCTCCGAGCAAAAACAGGATACTTCAATTTGATTTCAAAGTCTTGCAGGAATTGTGTATGGAATTTCATATTGTTTTTGAATCAAGATTGGAAGCAATTGCAACATGCTTTAGATGACTAGGACCTAGGACACTTTACCATCTCCAGTCAGAAACGTTGCAACACTTGGATATGCCAGAAAGCAAGAAAGAAATTGCACGCACACCATCAGCTTGGACTTAGAAACAAGATATCTATCTTTGCCAACCATTTCGGACATAAGTATAAGTAGTGAAAGGATCCCTGGTGCAGCAGGCATCAGGGTTTGGGGCAAATTGTTGTTATTATCTGAACATATCTGAGCTCAGCTTTGGTAGTTTGAACTGTCAACGCAATCAAGCAAGTGACTCTTACAACAAAAATCACCGTCATTCTGGATAAACTTCCACCATTTGTGAGGCCAAAAGTCTTTGTATGCTCCAGATGGGCCAGTTCATTTGCTGAAAGCGAGCAGCTGCAATCTTTCGCCCTCCTCCAGCTGGCAAAGCATGGGTCAAGCTTGGCTCGTGGAGCTGCTTGGCATGATGCAGGGTGTTTCATTGAAACCATAATGATCCCTTAAACTGAAGGATGTACCTGCCAAAGATGAAGGATTCGTTGCAATCCCCAATGGTGTTTCAAGAATGACGATTTACACTTTCCAATTGGACAATGATGGCCGTAGCTTCATTGGTGTTTGAGGACGCTCGGGAGGTCCAGCCTTTAGACTGAGTCCTACACTTCAAGTATCAGTGTCTTCAGAGTCTAGGATCGCCGAATTGCCCTGGACTAATCGAAAAGGGTATACCTTCTGATATCTTCAGGGGCCTTTCAATTGGGAATATCTCCAATTTTCCTTCCGGTGCGTGTGTACAGGGTTTTGAAAAAACACATTTTATTGGCAGTTGTGGTAAAGTGTAGTGTGTAATTATTTGGTACATGCTTCATCAACTAATCATAACTCATCCGATTTTCCTGCCGAACACCCAGGTACTACCACTCCAGCTGTCCACATTGCTGGTACTTCGCTCCAGTCTTTCGGCAACTTGCGGCGGCCTACCAGGGAAGCCGATCACTTAGGGTGGCAGCATGCAATTGTGCTGCGGAGGAGAGTTCTTGAGCCGCCTTATGCTGGTGGGATTTTACGCAAAGAGCATGTCTCCATTTAAGAAGAATTATATCGGAAACTCTACTTTTGAAATCTCTTGAATGGCCTTTTGACACAAGGTCGCACTTTTTTTGCGCCCTTCTCGGCCTCCATTGAAAAGGTTTATTTGATAGATGTTGTGTGACTTGGCGCTTGAAAAAGTCTCAACAATTGCAAGCGCCACAGATTTTGTCCACTGGAAAGGAAGCAGTCCTTGCAACAGTCTTTGCCGGTTTAATCTCAGTCTTGTCCTCACTTACACTGTTAGACAGTGTTACACATCAGGCAGATTTAGCCAGGCGTCAGGCGTGGGGGAAAGTTGCAAGGGAATTTTCTTCGTCTAGACTCGACCAAGTGACAGCTCGGCATAGCTCGGCATAGCTCGGCATAGCTCGGCATAGCTCGGCATAGCTCGGGTACTTTTCGTTTTTTTTCTTCAGCTTTCTGAACCTTCTGAACAGGAGAATCGAAATGCTTGTGATGCCATGCAAATCTACAGATATCCCAGCATCCAGGTCTTCAAGGCGCAGCGCAGCTCATAGTCATAGGCGTTGAATGGCGTTGATTCGTTGATCGTTCCGAGCCCCGCTGGATCCACTTGCGGCGAACCAGGCCGGCAGGGATGGATCTGCTGTGAAGCTCTATGATGTGTCACATACAGACAAGGACGGGCAGATGTATAAGACCCAACAATCTCAATCCTCAAAAAGGCCATTGGTGTGTGCAAAATAGTGGCAAAACTGTTATGGGTTCTATTCCATGATATTTTGTGACGCTCGATGTTACTGTAAATTATATATATATATAAAGATAATTATAAAATTATATAATATTATATAGTTATATATATAATATCTTCTCAACCGGCTGCAGCTTTCTAAAGGAGGGTCATGCCAAATCGGCCGTGGACATCCTACAGTGGCTGGAAGATCATCAGCTGCCTGCACTGCATCCCATGGCAGCTCAGAAAGGTAGGGCTTGTGTGAGAACAAGAGGAGCATAGGTAGAAAGGATGGCGAGCCTACAATCTACTTATCTAATCTTAATTAATTTAATTATCAAGAAAAAGCTATGGAGAGAATTTTGAAATACCATTTACTCCCTGAACATCTGTCAAAGCAGCACTTGTTCAATCTTTGTCTTCGTTTAATGAAGTTCTTTGGTATGTCCGCGCACGCTGCAAATGGAGCGCTGATGCAGGGGCGAACTTCGAAGCTGCCGAATTTCTGTCTCCAGGGTCACCGCCAGGGAGACCAGGACGGGCGTTTGCTCCACCTAGGTCCTTGCAGATTCTGCAGGAGGCAAATTGAAACAGCAAATCTTTTGATACTTTGGCATTGAAACTTGCAGCGTTCCTAGTAACTATGAGCCGCGGGCACCGGGGGTCTCCATGATTCCCAGGATGGTCCTGGGACTGGCGCCCAGATGACGAGCGATTTGTGGAAGCTCGCTTGGGCCTCATAGCTTTGCTCAACAGTACCTGGTCTTTGAACGTCTTTGAGGGTTGCAGTGGTCACACCTGGGGCTCAGAGGCGAACAAAGAAGCTGGTGGGGATGATGCAAAAGGTCGAACCTTCTGGTTTCTGGAAGTTATCTATCTGGGTACTGGTTGCTGGTTTCCTGATTCCTGGATTTCTTGTGGTGCTTCAAATTGGATCAAATGGGTATCTCCACAGTTCCCCAGTGAGTCAAAACCCAGGTTACAATGGTAGCCCTGAAGCCCATGCTGCCGCGCTTCGTATGGCGACATTTGTAGCTAAGAGCTGTTTGCAGGAATGTGATCTCTATGCGCAGCTGGTGGCATGGTTTGATTGAGATTGTGAGTTTCTGTTTCAGGGATTGTTCTGAGGGAGTGAGCTAGTAGGAAACTCGCAAAGAAGAATGTACAGAATCCACAGAATCGCATAGACAGTAAATTTGAATTATCAATCAACATCACAATCAACATCGGTTATATAGTTAATATCACTATATTAGTCAACATCAGTCAATATCACGAAAACTAGCTTGTTAGCTGGCTGAAGTTGGATTTGCTTAACTTTAGCAATAAATTGGGGGCAGACTGGATACAGCCTCCATGATTTTCATGTCGAACAGGTTTTGGGGCCCGTTGTTGGACATGATGAATCATTGAATCATTTCGAACGTTTACCCCCCTCCCCTCCCCTGCCCCCCTCCACACAAATATACAAGATGATATTCTCCGTGAGTGCTGTGAATGTAATGGAATGCAATGCAATGTAATGTTGACAAACACAGCAGTCGAACACATGCTATGCATCCAGAAGCACCAATATGAACACGATTTGGCACATAAATTGATCATGGGCCATGGGTGATACCTGATACCTTCACGCTGCAAGAGTTGGTGCAGGTACCAAACAAACTGGAACTCAGCCAAATATAACACTCCAATACACGCCATGCACCCGGAAGCACTGAGATAAATGCCATTGGATTGGATACAAATGATTGTCATGGATGATACCTGCAAGCAGGAGGATTTGGTGAAGGTATCAGACATGATAAAACTCAGCCAAGCACAGCAGTCTAAAACATGCCATGATCTAATCTACTATACTCTAGTCTAATCTAATCAAATGCACTCTAATTCAATCTCACCTAATCTAATCTAATCTAATCTACTCTAATCTGACCTAATCTAATATATCTAATGTAATGTAATTTAATCTAATGTAATGTCCCGTGCTGTAATGTAATGTAATGTAATGTAATGTAATGTAATGTAATGTAATGTGCTGTAATGCAACGAAATGTAATGTGATGTAGTGCAACGTAACGTACCGTAATGTAATGCAGTGTAATGAGAGAACAGCCATAAACAACCACTTGGATTCTTGCCCTCCTTTTCCTCAAGACGTTTGCATGAAAACATGACCCAGTCTTGAAGAGGAATGGCAGGTGAGCATCTTAAGATTCCCCAAGCATTTCTTGCTCGATGGATGTATGTACCTAAGTTACCAGATTCTAAAACTGGGTTATTTGCTTAGTTTGGTGGAGAACCGATTTGGCGCGACCTTCTTTCTCAATTTTAATTCAAACATTGAAATTTATAAGGTCGCGCCACATATTCTCTCAACACACATCTCTCCTTGCCCAACTAGCTTTCGTCCCCTTCCCCTTGGCCTCAAGTCACTATTCCTCAATAGTAGCCAATATTGACCAGTACGACAGTACGACAATCACCTTTGAGCGTGTTCCATGCCCAACTGTGCTCAGGTCCATCGCCTTGAGGGCGATGACAGGACTGTGGAGTCCGTGCGCGCAGAGGTTTCACGATGGAGTGGACTTTTTGCCAGGCGACCTATCGTGGGATGGTGGATTTGGGCCAAAGGGTGATGCTTTTGGGTCGAGGAATGAGATGGAATGGATGGATAGACGAATTCAGAATAGGAGAATTCAGAACAGGAGAAGCATATATATATATATATATGATTTTTACACAATGTAAACTTCTGTGGGAACCTATTGTGGGACAATACTAGATCTCAGGTGTCAGTTATTTCCAGTCTAGCCCTTCACTTCATAGATGCCCCCAATGAGATTCAAGATTCTTCCCTATGTTTTGGTCGATGATTATTTGGGAGATGTTGGGAGTTTCTCAAGTGCCGAGAGCTGCAGAAATCCAAGAGACACTTCGCTGAAAGGGCAAATCGTTTGTGGGTAGCTGGCTTCTCCAATAAGCACCCAGATACTCAACACATCTCAACGTAGTCCTTGTGGCCGGAGGGGCCCAAACTTTGCCAGGAGGAAGCACATTTTCTGCAAGGACGAGACCTGTGCAGTGGCTTGGCGGTGGCTGCGGTGCTGCTTCTTGCGGCTTGCAAAAGTTGGGCATGGGCCCAAACCTGGTCGGACCCCGTTTTGGTGTGTTGTAGTCTTGTCATGGAAAGGACAAGCATGAACATCAAGAACCTCTTTCTGTTCATTCATTTGCTTCTTGACCCAAATGATCAACGATTGAACGCAGCAAAATTGCTGAAAGTCGCCCAAAACCATCAACTTCCAGGCAAGAGTGCCATTCACGAGGGTGTACTTTTTGGAAGTGATCGGGTGGTTTGCATTTGCGACTCTGAGGTTTGGCAACTCTTTCATGTCATGGCAGGCTCAGTGGCAGCAGACACCTGGCCAAAGTTTAGGAAGGAGATATGACATGGCGGTACCGAAGCAGAAGCAGAAACATCCCTGAAATTTCGACGGTAGAAAGGGAGGGCTTGTGCTGCTTGCTATAAGATGCTTCTTTTTCTATTTTTAGTAGGGGAACGTGTTGCTATGCCTGAGATTTTATAGGGAACATCTGTGCACAATATTTTCGAACTTATGTTTGCTCTCTGGATAGGGACCCAGTAGACTCTACAAAATGCTTGTCCACCTGGTACATGCAGCTACATGCAAGTAAGGACTTCAATCGACCACGTTCACTGTGTAGTGCACGGGTTGGAAATTCCCCAAGTGCTGCATTTGTTTGCTGGCTACCCTGGCCTGAACATGCGTGGCATTACATAGAGAATTGATGAGAATTGTAGACATGGATTTTGATGGATATACAGATATGACATACAGGATAAACTAACCTTCGAGTTTTCCACGCACGCCTGCTTCACTGCCATATAACGAAAAACATGCCATTTAGCGAAAAACATGCCATTCTATAGTCACATACCAGCCAGAAGGCTTATAGCTACAGAATGGCAGGCACATCTTCAACCATGGGGGATCCAGACTAGAAAGGCTTTTTTTCCTCCAACTTTGACAGTGTGTAGCTCATTTTGAGCGTTTTGTATCTGAGGAAGCCTTGCATGGGCGACTGGTTCCGCAGCATGTCTCCACAGCGTTGCAGTGGAACACACCTCCAACACCAGCAGAGGCTCCGATTTCATAGTGATTGGGGGAAGGATTTGGGCACAGAAAGCAACTTTGGGACTGCCCTTGTAGATTTCAAAGACCAAACTGTCTGGGCCTGCAATTTCGGCTCATGAGATCCGAGCTTCCCAAACTGCCCAAAGAAGAAAAGTCAGAAAAGTGGCAAGGATACAAGATGCATCAAGATGCCATCGTTTTTGAGTCACAGCAACATCCGCAGAACTCTATGTCCCACGAATCCTTGAGCCTTGATTTGCACTGGCAAGGCAATGAGTTTCTTCCGCGAAGCTGTGGACCATTTCCTCTTCTGCGACTTTTGTCGGGATCATTTCCTTCGTGCCTATGATGGTGGGGATGGTGCTGATGTCGGTGAGGGGGTGCTACTGTAGTGGTATGATCTAAGGCTCTAAGGAGGGTCACGGGCATAGACCAATGAATGAATTCGAGTTTGTTTGGGGTACTCGGTCCAAGTCAGCTGTCAATTCTGCCGTGGTTTTCGACAAATCCGACCGATAGGCTGTGAGTTCGGCCGCTGTGCAGTCCTGTCATCGGAGCACGATCAGGCTCCTCTCAGGGTGGATTGTCCAAAGATTGCGGCTTTGGTGCAGTAGTCCACTTGAGTACTCACTTGATGTGACAATGTGGAACACATATCCAACATATGTGAGAGTGGTTTTGCCCAACAGTCTCAAACATGTCAGGCCCTGCCTGAATGTTATTTGGTGGGAAACACGGGGTGACCAACTTTGGGCCGCATCTTCGCAACACAAGAAGCTCACCACCTTGTAAGGATCCCGTTTGCAAGTGGCACCTAGGCTTCTCAATTGTCTACAGTAGCTAATCATCTAAATCTAATCTTGTACAGGATTCCAATGGATTTCAAGATATTGCAAGGTTGTAACTACATTGTAACTAGTTGTAACACGGAGTCCTCCTGCCCCATTGTGGACCTTATGGAGGCCAAGCGCTTGGTGCTCTGGCTGTGGCGTATGCACAATGCAGTGTCCCTGCGGGTATTGCGAGAGCATCCTCCACATGGAAAGGCTCAGCATGGCTCAGCAGACGCTTGTGTTTTTGCTTTGATTCGAAGCCAGTTTGTTGGTGGGTTGAGATTTTCCTATTGTCTTCAAAGCAAGAAAACATGTGGAGTGAACGTGTGGAATGAGTCTACCAAAGTCTACCAGTAGTGGAATCCATTTTGTTCCATTGCTTTTCATTGATTCTAAAGATTGGCAATCCAGTGGTCTTCGTGTCTCCAGTAGCAGTGGCCTCCTGGCCGACGTCCTTCCTAACCAGTGGACACTCCAAGCGGAAAGAATGGAGCCCCAACTTCTCACCGCCACTGATATTTGCCAATGGTCTCAGCGTTGCATGGTTCCAGTGATTGTGATCAGTGCTGGTGGCAGAGGTTGCGGTATATTTGTAGGTCGCAATGGTCACACTTGATGCTAATTTGACATTTGATGAGATTCAACGACATTTGATGACATTTGGGAAGCTTTGATGACAACGTTGATGAAGAGGTTGACGGCGCCGTTGACGGCGCCGTTGAAATCCGGGTGCAGGCAATTGATCGGCGATGGCCAGCTTATCGAGACTGCCCAGGCCGGATGCTCAGATCAAGGGTGAAATAGTGAAGTCACGAAAGGTAGCGTCAGCTACCTGAGTTCTCCGTGCTTCAGCACAATCATAGGGGGTATTGGGGGGCCAGCCCGTGGAAAACGTAGACTTCTCGACGTTATGTATTAGATATCAATTA
>Ga0126342_10019952_pt1 | contig 11326 bp, 7 predicted proteins | sample Cyp1metagenome_FD_92528 | JGI IMG/M metagenome (GOLD analysis project Ga0126342, IMG submission 92528) | Coral microbial communities from Lord Howe Island, Old Settlement Bay, Australia - Cyphastrea 1 metagenome | ecosystem: Host-associated > Invertebrates > Cnidaria > Coral ...
AATCACCTTTCGGTCCATCAGTGGCTTCGCTCTGCCATCCCTGATTCACAACAACCAGTCTCTCCTATAGGTTTCCTATTTTTGAAACTTCCGCCACCGCCTTGTGCGGTACTACTGGTATGATTTCATGCAATCTATATCTATATAATGATGATCTTATGTTGGTGGATTTTAGGTGATTTACCTCTCTGGTAATTTGTGGAAAACACACCATTGGAATTATGGTATTATATGGTATGGTTTACACTGTTGGATTTACCACATTCATCCACATACCCTCTGGTTATTTGACAGTTTGCCAATGGATGGCCCATTTATAAATGTTTTATGATGGTTTGCTTTACCTACTACTAGCCTACTAAACATGGTGATGTTCCAGTTTGCTACTTGATGTAATCAGAGGGTATATACTTATAGCAACCCCAACGCAGATAGAACAGTTGGAAATTATGAAGGATACATCATTTATAGCATCCTGGACACGTGTTTTGTTTTGTTTTTTAATCACGGTTACCGTGATGTTGATTACCGGGATTTCATGATATATCAAGATGGAAACATAGGGATATAATTATATACGTTTGTATATATAGTACGAATCTTATAGGATATAGGGATTCAACCGGATTTATATAATTTGATTTAATCATATCAACAATTGATGTCTAACTGTCTAACCATTAATATAATGCAATTTAATGGTAAAATAGTTGGAATTAAGCAGCCAAACTTGGGATAAACATCAAAAATGGTGATATCATCGGAATATAATGGGGAATTAGTGGGTTTAAAGTGTATTAAGATGGGAAGCCAATAGGAAGCAATAGGATCATAATGGGATCTACGATCATTTAACCATCAAACATGGGTGGAAAAATGAAACAATGGGGTATCGCAATATACTGTAAGGGTGATTAAGCAAGTAAAATTAAAATGTTATCGTATATGATTTGAATTGAAATGCGTGCTTGGCGGTGCAGATCCACTGGTATGTGGGTTACATAACCATAGTTCTAGGGTGATACCCCGACTCATGGAGATTACTACCATAGTTATACCGTATTAACCCCTAAGTATATCCACCATTTCTACTAACCCAGGATTTTGGGAACTCGCTCGTTGATTTTCCCTTTGGTAATTTGACATGGAAAATCAATGAACATCAGCATTGTTAGGTAGCTAGATCTTCTATAAATTTGCTATTTCCATAGCTATGTCAAATTACCGCAGGGTATATAAGAGATGACTTAGCCGACCAGGAAAGATTGTAGACTCGGGTATGATGACACCATGGGGATGATTCCCCTAATCCTACGATATCCTTCGATTCATATGGAACCCCAAAATGAATAGATCCAATACTTGGCCAGGCTGTATCGGGATTAAATGAGCATTGATCCAATATATATATACATACATATATACAATATGTATATATATATATATACATACATATATACAATATGTATTTATATATATATGAGGCCATATGTACAATATATGTATTGATTGTTATAATTGATCCTATCACCGCAATATATTTGTGGTGAGCCCATTAATAACCAGCCTTTTGGGGATGGTTGAAACCACACCTTTCTGGTAAAACTGGGACTAGTTGTGTTCACTCCTGGACCCATTCATGTTGTCGAAGTTCTTGCATCTTTGGGGAAGATCTAGAATGAATAGAAAATAAGTTCTTGCATCTTTGGAATGAATAGAAACTCATAGAAACTCACTAAACTAACGTCTTAGATCCTAAGTATTTGGGCTTGAAAACATGTCCCCAGTCCTTCGCCGAACTCGCCAAGGCAATGTGATCACGTTGAACGCGGCCATCCATGCCTGCGAAGCTGGCAGCAATTGGAAACTCGACCAGTCGAGCTGAGAAATGCAACTGGTGCAACTGGCATATGGAACATCATAATGATTAATTATACTGATATTACTGCAGATATGCAAATCTCATTAGATATTATTTTGGAATCTGTTGGCATATTAATGGGATATGAACAGGGAAAATCATTATGGCATACTGTAATAAATACTCTACTTAGCCAATGGTTGCCTGGTGGTTCGTAATTCTGATGGTTTGTAACCACCAACCCCAACCACTAGTTAATGTCGGTTGAAAGTAATCAAAATTGTGATTTGGTTTTTCTGTGACTCATCGGCCAACTGCCTGAAAGTCTTCACTGAGGACCTATGCCCTGCAATTGTTTCTGGAATTTGACCGTGCGCGCATGCAGCGAGATCTCCTTAGCTTCAATTCAACCATGGCGGTGTGTGCTGCTGCGGCTTGTTGGAGGCATGTGTCGCAGTTACTGTCCATGCTCCGGAGTTCTTTGCTTCAGGCGAATGCTGTCACTTTGGCCACGGTTGCAGCTTGTGCAACCACTCCAAGATCACAACTTACAACTCTAGCAGCTTTGGAAAGTGCTGGAATTGGGACTGTGAGAGCAAAAATGAGCGGATTTTGAGGTGTGAGAAAAATGCTGTTAACTGGTTATGATAGGGCATGTGGATGTGGCCCTGTCCTGATGTCCTGCTACCTTAGCGAATAATTTCAGGGTCAGATCAGGTGTTGAAGACTCATTTGGATGAGAATACTCGATGCAATACAACTATTTAATACAATACACATTTCCCATAAAAGGGGATGGTCATACCGCCGTACCGCTGTAATTATGTAGTTAATCTGGCCACAATACAGTATTCCCCAACAATGGCGGGATGACATAGGATGTTCTGAAAATGGCGCATATGTTTTTGAAAACATTTGCACAAGGAAAAGACCTTGGATAAGAGGATGTCACATTCATTTGTGACTCTGAAGCATGAACTTATTAATATAATACAAATTATAGATCACTATAGCACATGTTGTGAGCAAACATGTTTATTTACAGCCAAGGCGCAGGTTTAGGATTCTTTCGAGAAATGTCCAGACCCACCTATAGATACATATACGTAATTATGTGTGTATGTGTATATATATATATATGTGTGTATGTGTTTACGTTTTGTCACGTGTATTTGTTCATATATATGTATCTATAATGATGGAAACTAGTTATATATATATATATATAAATTAACTGATATATATATATATATATATATATCCATGTTATATATATATATTTTTCAGTTTCCATGGATTTCATATATATATATATATATATTATTTGTTTCTGTGTGCCTTCGTTTGCATCGCGTACCTAGATGTCTGCTGTGGGCCCGTGGGCCAGTGAGGTCTTTGGGAAGTACGGCGGGTTGGACAAGGCCCCAGCGCGGCAGGGAGGGCTCCACCGAACTGAGGTATTAATACAATTAATACTGGCTAGTAATTACTAGTAGTGGTTAACAGTAGTTAATTAATGATAATAGTGGTTAATAGTAATTATAATAGTGCTTAATAGTGGTTTTAATAGTGGCTAGTAGTGGTTAATAATGGTTTGGTGATTAGTAATGACTAGTGATTCTCCTCTGAAAAGCAAACGTAGCAATGAAAAGCCCACCATTTATAGATGAATACCCAATCAAAACCTCTATATATTTATAGGGCATTCCCCATCTAGCCGTGTTTGATTGCCCTAGTGTATATATATATATATTTTAAATAATATAATATATAATACCTATAATATATGTATCTATAATATTTATATATATATATATATATATTATATACATATATATATACATATATATATATATATATATACATATATTCGCCCAATGTTGGAACGGGGTATGTAAATGGTTGTAAACGGCACAAACATCGGGGTATACCAAATCTTTGCGTAAATCACGGTAAACCCCTATGAGTTTTATAAGGGCATTCAGGTAGAATGCAGGTTCAAGCAGTTCAGTTGTGAAAGTTAAGCCGCAGAAATGGACTGCAGCCGGTTTGTAACAATCGCTTGCTGACTTCTGGTTCCAAACGGGATTATATTACCCAACATGTGTTTGGCACAAAGCCTACTGTGCACTTAGTCATACTTATTTCACAGAGTGTAAAATGCGTGTCATCATTGAACTTGGCAGGATATGATTTGTTGGTTCTTTGACCTGATTTCACTGACCTCCACTGACAATTCCAGCCTGTTTTGGTTGCCAACATGTTTTGCTCTATATTGTATATTCTCTGAATCGTGACAGTCGGGACTCTTTCGCACCCTAACATGGAAACTGATGGCGAATCCACCATTGCTAGCTAGACGATTCATTTGTATATTGGAGAACTGCTAGATTGCGGGGTTGCGAAAAAGTTCATGCATTGCCAGGTATGATTCCCAAAGGGTACCCGTCATTATTTCACACAAAAGCAGCAGCGGATTTTTTCCACCGCATGGTTTACTTTACCGCAAAATAAGAAAACGTATTTGACCAGTGGGATAAATTATGTTCAAGTTCAAACGATCCAAGGCAATGTATGTCTCCAAAGTAGCCAGCCCATTTGCATCCCATATTCGGGGGATGGTGACTCTGGCATTGGGTCTAAACCTCATTACCCCATTTGCGGCACCAATCCCCAAGAGTTTGGATATATGTATGTTATATATATATATAAATAATTATAAATATATTTTTATATTTATATATATATTGGATAAATTTATATATATATATATTATAACCCTTATAACTATGACCATAAACCTACGTTGTTACCACTTTTTTGTGACACGGCCGTGCAACACAATTCCACGGGACCAAAACAAGGGCGACAAGCGGGCGAGGTCCATGTCATTTGCGGGCGCTCGAAGAACTATAGAAGTTGTGCATATGCAGGGGCCTGAGCTGTGCAAAATACTAGGGGTGTTGTAGCTTTTATATATATAAATAAATAAATAACATTTCTATGTTACATTTTTTGTCTGGAATCTAGTAATATAATGGTTATAAAGTTATAATGTGTATATATATAGATAGATAGTACATGTCAAAAACTAATATAGACATATCATAGGAACATGATGCAACATGCAGAAATCCCTCCCGGCTGGTGATTCAGTGGGCTGATCCACTGGTGTTTTCGAAAAGCGATGTCATTAATATATATATATATATATACATGGGTATGTATGCATATATATATATATACATATGTATATATATATATATATATTTATGTGTATACACCTTGGCTTGATGTTTGGGAGTTGCCCGGAATGGTGCAAGTTCCCCGAATGGCAGCCATTGGATCCTGACTTCAACGGCCGGGTATCATGTTAAACTGACGTAGATGTGGAAAATCCACCATGTGTAAATCATTGACGGAAAACCCCTGGATTTCCAAAGCCATGTGTTCAATGGTTCAGGTACCCTGTGAAACTGGAGGTCCTCGGTCATAGGCCATTTGACGGAATCTTCCGGACTTAGGCCTTTACAGAAATTCTTTACACTAGATATTATTTGTTTACTTATTTATCGAGCCATCCTTAAATAGATATTGTATATGTATATATGTATAATTACATATATACATATATATACATACTATGTGTGTGTGTGTTAGGTAGGCACCTCCATGGCTCTCACCCCATTCCTGGGGATGCCCGTTTTGCTAACCGAGATTGAATTTCATACTGTGGAAGAGGCCGGCATTTGCACTGGGGAGTTGGTTGCCCAACTCACAGAAGTGGATGGGGGATTATCCTCCAAAAATGCGGGTCTCATTCTATATGTATATATATTTATATTATTGTATGTACTATATAATATTTACGGGTATAACTCTATGAATGTAAATATCTACTAAGATGGCAGTTACAACTAGGAAAACACACTAAAACTGTTTAACGTTCTGAATGTAGGCAACTTAAAAGTACTCCAACACCGAGAATCAACACATAAAATAATCACTTACGACTTGTTACTCAGTTGGATGATTGTGCAACACAATTCTCCAAAAGCAATTTTTTTTGGGTAGTACACACCACTTGCAGACACACCCCAACATAGTATTGTTGGTGAAATATACTACATTAGATCTCAGTATGCTCCAGTTGTAATTATTCCCATGTCCGATTATACCACCATGTTTGTTGGTTAATTCTGGTTTTGTTAAGTTTTGTTCATGGATCAATTCGGTTTATATCTAGTTAGATGGGCCATGGGATTTCTGCTTAGTAAATGGGCGTTAAATAGCACAAACTATCTCAATTGCAATCCTTTTTCTAATTACTTCAGCAACACCATGGCCCAAGTGTAAGTATGACCCCGTTGGCTCTACAGTGCGGAGGCGGAGATGGCGCTGCAATGTTTACATCAAAAGTATCGCTTCAGACAAGGCAGCCGTCACCGGGGGAACTCACAGACGGGGATTTGAAGCGGCAAAAAGTAAGGGGAATTTCAGGGGGCTTTAGTGAAGAAACACTGCAAAACAAATGGTTTTTAGGTCGCTTTTTCCAGCAAGAATCAGGCATTTGATATGTTAACATGCTTTTGCTGGTGCTTTTATCATCGCTTGGAATGGTGGTGGAGTAGTGGTTGGGCCCCCCCTTGCCAGGGGGGGTTTTCCTATGGGAAAGATCAGGAAAACTGTGGATGAACCTCCCCGAAATAAGAGCGCTGGAATACACTAGCAAAGTCAACCATATGATTTATCAAAGTCAACGGAATTGGCTTGTTAGCCCAAAGAATTAACATAGCTATTGAACATGACAATTTACAGTTAATTTACCTATCAAACATGGTATTTTCAATAGCTATATTGAATTATCAGGGAGTAGCCCTGAAGATGTCATGGCTGAGAAAACACAGCTGCTTGGGATGATAGAACATCCAGCCAGAAAATCACCATATCAATCCGATTATCACAGTTTTAGAATGGCTAAATCAATCAATAATCATCATGGTTGTCAGTTACATCCCTTTAAGTCACCATTGTTGTTTGTTAAAGTCCCATTAAATCACCATTGTTGCTGGTTAAATTCCCATCAAAACCCATTAAATCCAACTATTTCAGTGGGCCAATGGGCCGGGTCAGCACAGGTGAACATCCCATCTACGTCGACTGGGCCAATGATGGCAAGCGAGTCGGACCATATTGACCCGTTGACCGTTGGCCCTGGAGGGTGCAGAGGGCCCTGTCCTTGATGCTTGCTTCATCTCTATGATTTACTCATTAAAACCTTTTTTTTTTATTAAGGGGATTTTGGGGTTGGTTTTCCACCATTTACATTAACAGTATCATTTATTTAAAGAATTTTCCAGCCAATTTTCTTCACAACCACTATTCATTTGTGCTTTTGAAGGAATATTCAGTCTTCACCTTTCCCTTGTCTCCATTTGTCCCCAAGACCATTCCACAAATTAGTACCGTTGGAGGCATGGATTTATGCTCCTGTGGTCCAATATCATTGGATGATCACAATACATGGCAGACACCTGTGGCACCCCTCCAAAAACTCTTTATGTCTCTGGCAGTACATGGGAGTTGCCCCTCGCAAAAGATGGCCTTCACATGGTTTTTTCTTCACAATTTCCACTTGAGAACGCAGCAACTTCATGGTCGGGGGCAGCTTCCAATTATTACCCTCTAGTCAACAAGCAGGGCACTGGAAATGGAGCTGGTTTTTGCAACAAACTTTTTTTTTGGGCGATAAACGTCGCGTTTTTTTGTCTGCGACTGTTAGGTTTTCCAGTGCATTCTGAGCGGTTTAAGTTATGCTGGGAACTTCTGTGACGGTTGGTTGCCTGAAGCACCATCAACCATCACAGCCAGCGTTTCACCTGCGTGCCGGCAGGCGTCCAGTAACGTGTTGACAGAAAGAGTATCTTCCATGTGTGGGGATGAGTTTGGTCGGTTGCTTTTTTTCTCCATCAAAAGAGATCAAAAAAGGGTGATTTCAAAAAAAAATGATTGATCACATCCATGAATGATCACCTTTAATGGATTTCATGAATTTCAAAGTTGAATTGGCATCCATTAATCATCTTTGAAATTCATGGGAGTTTGGAGTGCGGATTTAACCATTGGCTGCATTTAAGCAGCTGCATTTAAGCAGGGATGGCGAACGACGGCGAAGGATCTTCAAAGCGCTGGGTTGAAGGTGTCCACATTTGTTTCCAACTGATGGTTTGAACCGTTACCATTTGCAAATTGAAGATAGCTGAAGATAGCTCTTAGCAATCACCATTCATCATAGGTAAAGCATCGAACTAGACGTGCCATGCATGGACCGGTTATTTTATGATATGTTTAAAAGAATGACTAACATTAACTAACCATTATGAACCTTTTAAAGAATAACTAACATTAACTAGCCATTATGATTCTTTTCAAGAATAACTAACATTAACTAACCATTATGATTCTTTTCAAGAATAACTAACATTAACTAACCATGATGGTTGTTGGTTTGGAACATTTTTCTATTTTTCCATATGTTGGGAATAATCATCCCATCTGACTTTCATATTTTTTCAGAGGGGTAGAGTAGGTATACCACCAACCAGATATATTATATGGTATTACCACATATGGCCATATAATACCATAATTAATGGCAATACCAATGGCATACTACAGTTAAGGCCATTTATTACTTATAACTGGTTATTTCTATGGGATACATTCTATAAATGGCGTTTTGTTAGTACTTATAACTGGTAAAGGGCCATAACTGTACATAATAGATTACAACATTCATGCACCTACATATAATGGGGTTATAAGTACTTATAATGTTGGTTATAGTACTGTACATTATACATATGGAGCCATTACCACATAATAGATTTATATATGTACAGATGGTTATCATCCATATAAACCACATATAAATATCATATAAATCTATGGTATACCAATAAATGTTAATGATATTTAAACCACATATAGGGTATGGTTTACACTGTTGGATTTGCCACATTCATCCACCTACCCTCCTGGCTCCACAGCTGCTGGCCTGGGGCGGCCGGCCACCAGCCGCGGCGCCGTGGCCTGTGGCGTTCGCAGTGGGCCAACAAAAACCCAAGTGGCTAAGGAAATTCTAGGGTTTTATATGGTTTTATGATGTTTTTATGCTATTCAACATGTTCGGACAATTCTCGGAAATTCTCACAAAGTTATTAGTGACATGTTCATGATTTACTATAGGAATTCTCACTCACCTGCCAAGAAGGACATGTTCGCTGTTCTGGGGTGGTTAAGCCTTGCTTCGATTCTATAGCGAGATAGGAAGTGAGCCTACAACAAGAACAAAAGTGATGGAATCAACGCGTCTTCTGCTTAATTCAAAGATATCCAAAGGGCTTGGACATTGGGAACAAAACAGGAGGGGATCTACCGATTCGCCAAAAATGTGTGTGTGCATACATTATCATACATTGATATATCCCAAGATGGCAAAAAAGGGAGAGTTGGGTAAACCGACCAGTGAAAGTGTTGATTGAGAACGTGTTTTTATGTCTTGGCGAGGGGGCGGTTAGGGAATAAGTCAATTTCACCCTTTTCACACAAGCCTGCCAGAGTGAGATTGCCCAGTTGCCAGCGCGTGAGGTCGCAAAATAGAAGCCCTGCAAAGCCAGCAGGATGGAGGCACAGTCACGAGTGACGATTGCTGATTGAATCCACCAAAAAGAGACCATAGCGGTACCCTCCAGTAAATTAACATAGACCCTGTCAAATACAGTAGGGACTTGGACGATTAGGGTCTATATGGTCTATAATAATTTACTAAAGGGTAAATTGCAAAGATTGTGTTCCATGTTTGGATTTGTTTGATCAATATACTGTACCTTTAGAAGATGATATAAGAATTCGCAGCTCTTCAATTTCGTGAATTTCCAAGTCATTCCGTCATGTAAGCCCCAGGTTTTTCTTGATTTGGGGTGTCCCCCCCAGCAATTACTACGTGTTGCACAGAATGAATAGTAAAGATTTGAATCGTGGCTTTAGGGTTGAACATTGGTCCAGTCTAGGAATGGGAATTTTCAGACGTTGAACTGCCGGCTACATTACTCACTGGTTCTCTATTTTGTTCTGGGTTACTCAGGGTTTGGTAAATGTCCCACCTTGGGGATTTGGAACATCATGTTCAAATATTTCTTGGAGACTACAGTATATCCCCAGTATTTGGGTGATGTTCAATTAGGACATTTACCAGCCCCTGTTACTGTCCAGCAAACTATCATAGCTATGGAACATCACCATTTCCAATTGGCAAACCATCCAGGAATGGGCCATGCCTTCCACAGCAAGCGGTTGAATTGCAAGAGGGCCATGTTTCCCCGCTATACACTAATCTTTGATGCACACATCGCCATGTTTGATCGTTAATGATCGTAATACCCATATCGCAATTCACACACACACACACATATATATATATATATTATATTTATATATGTATATATAATAAATACAACCACAAAGGTAGACTTGAAGGCGATGGAGAGAGAAAGAGCGCGAGAGAGAGAGAGAGAGAACTATTAAACAAACACTGCGGTTTTCGTTATATTTTCCGGCTTTGTTTCAAGGATATCCAAGACATCGCTGACAGCTGGCCCTGCAGACGGCCTTGAGGAACACAAGCTGTTCGTCGGCTCTTTGCCGCCTGACATCACCAAGGAGGAGAACATATTCCGTGGGGGTTTCCGGGTGACTCAATGGGATCTTAATGGGGTTATACTTGTTACAATGAATATGTAATTAGGTAGATAGATAGATAGGTAGATAGATAGATAGATAGATAGATAGCTAGATACACATAGATAGATACACATAGATAGATACACATAGATAGATACACATAGATAGATACACATAGATAGATACACATAGATAGATATGTAGATAGAACGATAGATAGGTAGAAAGATAGATAGACTTATAGATAGATAGATAGATAGACAGACAGATAGATAGGATAGGATAGGATTGGATTAGAATAGAGAGATAGATAGATATATAGATACAGATAGATAAATAGATACACATAGATAGATAGATACGCATAGGTAGATAGATACACATAGATATATAGATACACATAGATAGATAGATACACATAGATAGATAGATACACATTGATACATAGATACATAGATACACATAGATAGATAGATACACATAGATAGATAGATACACATAGATAGGTAGATACACATAGATAGATCGATACACATAGATAGATAGATAGATTGATAGATAGATAGATTGATACAGATAGATACAGATAGATACACATAGATACACATACATACACATAGATACACATAGATACACATAGATACACATAGATACACATAGATACACATAGATACACATAGATACACATAGATACACATAGATACACATAGATACACATAGATA
>Ga0126342_10019953_pt1 | contig 11326 bp, 8 predicted proteins | sample Cyp1metagenome_FD_92528 | JGI IMG/M metagenome (GOLD analysis project Ga0126342, IMG submission 92528) | Coral microbial communities from Lord Howe Island, Old Settlement Bay, Australia - Cyphastrea 1 metagenome | ecosystem: Host-associated > Invertebrates > Cnidaria > Coral ...
GAAGAGATTGAGTGTCCATTCGGTGAACCACGTTTCATCGAAATCTTTCATCGATTGGTTCGGGAAGGAAAGATCAAGAAAGGAAAGGTTGTGGAGCCACCACACGTTCCTGTTGTCCCTGAAATGCCAGATCGTTTGAGAGGACCATCTCGTGTAGCCCCGTCAGGTGGATCTTCATCCATCTTGCAATCGAAACCTATAAGGCATATCCAAGTGTGCCGCCTACACCCGTTTTACAATTAGTAAGTCAGACCGGTTGGATTTAGTTCGACTTGTAAGTCAAACATAAGTCGAACACGTCCGACTTATAAGTCGAACACGTCCGACTTATAAGTCGAACATGTCCGACTTATAAGTCGAACACGTCCGACTTATAAGTCGAACATGTCTGACTTAATAAGTAGCACAAGTCCAACCGTAAATACTTACAAGTAGACGACAACTTGGTTCTCGCACTTACCTAAGTCAAACCATAAGTCTAGCATGACCGACTTAGTAAGTCCAACTATAAGTGAAACAGTAACTGGAACGATAACCATGACAAGTATAACAACTAGTTACAAGCAGGGCCGCACCTCCAAGTAGATGGCCCATAGAAATAGATGGTTTACCGTTCTTGATAGCATGGTAGATCTTTCCATGGCTATGTCAAAATATTTGTCAGCTGGGGATCACATACTTCGTTGCCGCATTTGGTTAACACCAGCTGGCGGTTTTAAAGTGCAGCCACTCCCCATGTTCTCTTGGAGGCCATCAGATTGCATTGCCATGAATTTGACAATATAAGTCCCAGTACAAGCAGTATTTTTTTTTATTGAGATTCCCCATGTCTTGGCGTTTGGAACCTTTTCTCATGTAAAACCAACCGCTTTGTAATATCGTACCCAGCATTTGCTGAATATAAATATATAATAATATATCCTTATATAAATATGTAATTATATACACATATATGAGATCTACATAATATGTATGTATATATGTTTGTATAGTATGTATATATATATATATATATATATATATCCATTTTATATATATATATATAAGGACATCCGATCGAATAATCATCCGATGTGGATGTTGTGTATCTCCACATCTCGAGTCTCAAGGAATGTACCGAAGCTTCCATATCTGAAGGGACATGGGTCACTCGGACCTTGGACGGCGCTGTTTGTGAGACATCTTTCTGGCAGGAAGTGGTTGATACATGTTGATACCCTCCCAGTGTTTCTGAACATCATGGATTTAGCCAACAAGGTTTTGGGGGGATTGAGGCAAACCCAGAATGGGAACATATTAATCATTAAGAGGATACTCGAACATCAATATGATGTTTGGGTGGTGCCAGTGGTGCCCCAGTTCGTTACCTAAGTTGTTCAAAAAGTACGTATATAAATGATTGGACTATGGTAGATATATCTATATTTGAGACGGGTGATAAAGCAACAAACATGATGAGCATGGATGCTCCCCAACTTGTCCACGGAACATATTTTTTTGTAGCCCTGCTTAGTGATTTTTCCTTTCAGCTAAGCTTTGAAACAGCAAATTCCGGGATGAAGCACCTGGTGATTTACCAGCACACAATGGTACACCACATTACACCACCCAAATTTGGTATCTAATGCAGTGAACAAAATGATGAGGCGCCTCAAGGAAAGAAAATGATCAACAGTCAAAAAAAGGGTCAGGTCATTTGGGACGCTGATTGGGAATCAGATTACGTATGCAAAAAAAATACAATTAACCTTTGGTTTGCAGATTCTTCAAATTTGGATAGTTTCGCGCATACTGAGATTGGCCAGATAACTGATACGCTAGATCAATTTGGATTTATATAAAGCTCAATGAATCGCGCGCAGCAAAGTGTTGGTGATTTGGTGCTGGTTCACCACATGTTTGGTGACTTCATCGGCGCAAGATGTTGTAAGCGGGGTGTTTTACATCCTCATGTTGTTTTACAACGGGTTTTCTGGGATGGTCAAAGGATGTCAAAGGGAAGAGCACATAATATCAAATATGTATTACAATAGTATTACACATGTATAAGATACAGTATATGGTATAGTATAGAGAAAAAATGTATAGTACATTGTATATTATTTATATAGTGTATATATATATATATATAGTATATTGTATAGTATAGAACTCATCATGTTCCTTGGGATGACTTGGGTGAATCTCACAGCGGATACGCCATGGAGTTCCCAAGGATGGTGTGACGTCCAGTCCTACAGGCGCGGCCAATGGATCGCCTAAACTTGAGCTCTGGGAATGTCGAACTGTTTGGGACAATTACCTTTAAAACAATGATATATGATATATGATGCAAATTACCATGTATATATATGATATGTATATATATATACATATGTATATCTACGGGCAAATGTTCATCCATTTTCCATAGCACAGTCTTAAATAACCAACGGGTGACCTGCAAATCGATGCGATTCAAGCGTCAAAACCAATCAGTGGTTTTATCGCGTGAACAATGGAGAACTACAGAATATTTGGATCTATATAATTATTTACCTGTACTGATACCATGGTGCAAACACAATCAGTTGTACTGGGGGCATTGACCAGCAATTATGGGAATTAATATGGTATGGTGATATATGGAGCATCCACCATTCGTATATGCGGATCAGTTGCTGAGGAGGCCGATGTTGTTTTCACAGGTGTCCATATCTTTGTTGATCTACTCCAGCGTATCTCCGATGTCACAACCAATTCATGTGGTTTCATATCACCCAAACACAGGTAAAAGGCCGGGCCCGCATTCCGACATGTCGTTTTCATAGCAACCTTACCAGCAACCTGACATGAGGTAACCCTGGCTGAATCACTTCAGATTTGACCGCAATCTTCCTGGGAAATCTGTTCAAGTTTTTCCTTTCTTTTTCCAGTGATCAGTGACCAAAACCCTGGCTGATTAGTGACCAAAATGGGGGCTTACTCCGACCCTACTTTCCAGTTTCTTCAATCTGAACATGAAAGCGAGCGGCAAAATACAGCCCGTAGATGTCTGCAAACTCTCTAGTTGGTTTATCATCACAATGCTTATAATGGTTCATGATGTGAAAAGCCACCCTTCTTAACAAGACTCCCAGGGCATAAACTGCCAGGAATTGCTACATGCTGATGACACACTGACTATTGCAAACAAATCTGCAACTGCAAACGCGTGCAGGACAAAATTTAATTCTTATCAAGTTCAACACAGCCCCGGGGCATATTTGTTTTGGAATGGCGCAGCAGCGTAGCAACGCAATCAGCAAACAAAATATCTTGGCTCAGTCATACCGCCACAGCAAACCCCGGGCAAGAAATTCGTCATAGAATCTCCAACACAATGCCAGTTCCAAAACTGTTGCACATTTTTTTGAACAGAAAGCGTGGAGTAACAGTTCTTGAATCTTGAGCCGGGTGCTGTACGGTTGAAGGTACAGAAAATATCGTAGGTATGCGCGCCTAGTTCTCAATTTGCATACCAGGTATACCACTTTCATTCACACACACATTACACAAATGAACAACAGTGAATATGCGTTGGAACAAGCGAACGGAGCCCTAAGGGTTCCTACGGTCGGCACACTACAAAAAAATTGACTGGGGCTGTGCTCAGTTGGGCAAGATCGCATCCTCAACACATTAAGCCTTAGGCTACTTTTGACTCAGTATATCTTCCGCAAAGTAGGCAGGCCAGACAATTTTGGACAATTGAACACATGCACAACACGTGAGAAATCATTAAAGATACAGGCAATGCCCAACCAAATGCTGAGTTTGATCTTGCCAACCGGGAAATTCGCGAGGCATCAATAGCTGCAGTGCAGGGTACCAATTTCCTTTCGAGTAGTTTCTACCACATTGACTCTGGAAGCACCAGAATGAAGGATCAACTCATTGTGAATGGTGTGTACTCTCTCTCTCTCTCTGTGAACAGTATCTTTTACAACTTACTCAGTGTGAACTTTGCTCTGTTTGACTTCTATTTGTGCCACTCTTCTGAAATTGGATGACAGCGCTCTGTTGCAGAACATCTCTAGGCTCCCCATGGGATGACCTTCGTGACCCTTGTTGATGGTGATGTTTTACAGGGGATGACACTTCCATGAACTGCGAATCCAATATCAACTGAGAAGCTTTTCAAGGGATGTCATTTCAGGTTTTGAACACTGCGATTTGTATATAACTGATGGTATATAGTTTGTAACTGAATATTGTTTGTAACTGATGGTATATAGTGGCTGACATCCAAGCTGTTTGTTGGTGAATCTTCCCATGCTAGATATGCTGTGGAAAATCAATATATATATATATATATATATCCTGAGATGGATTATTGATGTACACATATATGAGTTTGTCTGAAAACAACTGGCACCCGCAATTTCGATGATCAATCAGGATTAATCACCTTTTTTCACAATTCCCATTAAACATGCTATTTAAACAAGTATATCTATATTATATATATAATAGATAGATAGTATATTTTCCAGAATTCCGACTAATCATCACCATATTTCCACATATTTGCCATATTTCCTGTCTATGTTCAGACATGGCGCCATATGTTTTCTCTCTTGGTTTTCATGGTGTTCAACGAGACCCTGCCAGGTTTGGATGAGCTAAATGTGAGCAGCTATTGGAGAGGTGGGATTCCACTGGGACTGGGAAAAGTTCGCTGGGAAAATCATCCAACTAAATGGATCCTGGCAAGGATGGTGCCATTAAAGAGTTTACCTATGTTTACTGGTTGGTGGTTTGGAACATTTTTTATTGTTCATTTTTTATTTTTCAGAGGGGTTGAAACCACCAACCAGTTTACCTATGGTATGTGTCCTTGCCATGAGAATATGTACGAAACAGCTTGGAGCAAATGCAAGAGTATCTAAGATTGTCCATGATATCATCCCATTGTGCAGGAAGATTTATCCAGGTGACCCCCCATGTCATGAATCTTCATGTTTGCCTGGTAACTTGCAGACTTTGCTGGGCTGGTGATTCTTGAATCGTGTCTTGTCTAAACTGAAGTAACCCCAAACATCCTAAACCATGTCTTGCAAAGATGTGTTGCACTCCCAGGTTCAACTGGAACAGGGCCCGCTTGTTGCCCGCTTTTGAAAGGTAGACATTTGTCATGCCACGGATGATTTTCCAAATGGGATTCTTGTTCATGTTCCATCCATTTTAACCAGATGTTTGTTTGGGAAAAAGATAAGAATGCAGGGGAGTCAGTTGGGTGAACTAAACCAAATTTGTTTTATAGGTTTTGTATTATGTACAAGGTGGGCCCCCCAGTTATGTTTGTTGGTTGAGTTTCACCCCAGAAAAAACATGCCCCTATGGATCCAAATATATACTTCCTGAGAAGGTACTGAACACCCAAAACATACCCCAAATACTTCCTCAGAAGGTACTCGGTATAGTTAAGTTATATGCCCCATAAAGCAGTGTTAACCATTTTAACATACATATATATATATATATACACATACATTCTGTGTTGCTAAAATCTATCCTTTTGTGCCATCCTGAAGCCGCCTGCCGCGCAGGGAACATGAGGGTTTGGCAGCTCTAGTAGGACGGGGCATTTGAGGAAGGGACGCATTTTTTCAAAAGAAACAACAACAACTCTGACTATGGAGTGGCTAGGAGGGAGCTAAGGAGTTATGGTCTATGGCTATCTATTTTTCCATTCAATGAGAAGCCAAGGAGCTACTAGGTGTTTCCCAACAACACGATAGCTGGGATGGACCTTTTCACTTGAAAGTATGTGTTGGAAGACACAATAGTACAATGATGTACAATGCACTGCAAGGATCGGAGCGGGCCTGGTCATGTCAACTTTCCTTTGCAATTGGCTCCCATTGAATAAAGGAACCCACTGGAAATATCCTGCTTCATTATTCATCTGAGAGTCCAGGTTCGTGTCCACACTGAGGGGTTCTTACGGTAAGTGTTAAAGGCCGGGGTTAGATCAGGGTACGCTCTCTGGTCCCCGGCTTTTTCATTGTAATTTCTCGCTTAAAAGTTCCTTCGTGCGATGTCCATGTGCATTTTGACTGCGCAGGCTCGCAGAAAGTGTGAGCCCCGGTTTGCTCTCTTTCAAAGATCCCGTTTTACTATTTTTACTAGCGCGCCGTGCCCTTTTTTTTGAGCTAAGTTCATTTGCTGTGGCAGGCGTGGGACATCCAGGACATTTTGAGGTTTGGAACGTCGTTTTGCGATGTCTTGCGTGGCGGGTGCAGGACATCGGACACCTTTTCATCCGTGTGGCAGGCGTGGCACTTTCTGGACCTTGCTAAAACGTTGGCAGGCGTGGGTCAAAATGAGAGGTGCTTTTGGGGGTCATTTCGCGTGGCAGGCGCAGTATTTGGTGAACTTGGACGATGTTTTGAAGGGTCGAAAGTCGAAAGCATCGTTTTCTGAAACCGTTGTAATTTTAATCTTGGACATGGTGATGGTTCCATGCGCGCGTCGGATCGCTCTCGTGGTGGCGCGGTGCTGATTTTCGCTGATTCTCGGGATCCTGGTGCTGAGCACTTATGAGTTTTCTTTGGATGGCCCTGCTATGATTGCAAGAGTTTCACGGTGCAGTCTTAGAGGTCTGTAATATGAAAATATTGGCCAAGGTCTTGTAGAGGTCCTTGTTAGAAGGTGCTGTGAAGATCCTGATGAAATCCTGTCAAAGGTCCCCGCATTATCTTGTACAGCAGAAGATCTTGTGAAGATCCTGCTGACATCCTCTAAGAGGTCCTTGCATTATCTTCCACAGGTCCTTATGAGAAGACCTTGTGGAGATCCTGTTCAAGTCCTCTCTAGGAGGTCTTTGCATGATCCTGTACAAGTCCTTAACAGAAGATCTTGCGGAGATCCTTGTCCTTGTGAGATCCTCCCTAAGAGGTCCGTGCATGAAGATCTTGCAGATGCCATGTATTTGAGGTGCTTGTGTGAAAGCTCTTGTGGGAGGCTTTTGGGAGGTTCTTGTATCAAGATCTTCTAAGATCCGCTCCAGCAGCAGCAGGTCCTTTCATGGCGATATAGTGACATTCTCTTCGGAATCCTGGCGTGAAGATCTTGGCCAAGGTCTTGTACAAGTCCGTGTGAGAAGATCCTATGGACATCCTAGTGAAATGCTGTCAGAGGCCTTAGCATGATCTTGTACAGGTCCGTCCGAGAAGATCTTGAAGAGGTCCTGTTGAAATCCTCCTCTAGAGGTCCTTGCGTTAAGATCTTGAAGATGCTCCGCGTTGGTGCTTGTATGAAAGTTCTTCTGGGATGCTCATAGGAACTTCTTGTATGAAGATCTTCTAAGATCCTGTACATAGAAGGTCCTTCTTTCACGATCTTTTGAAATTCTCATAGATGTCCTGGTATGAGGACCTGTTATGGGTATGAGGCCCTGATGAATAGACATAGCGTTGCTTCTTGTGCCAAAACCAGTTCCTGCTGCTGCAGCTACGACAATGTCTAGCCTGACCCGTTACTGTTCCATAGCTACTGCTGCTTGTATATGTTACATTGACTTCCTACCCCACACACTGTTTGGGGTCTCTTGCCGGTGCAATTTCGGGCTGGGAATTGCGTACCATCCCGGTAACCCAGGCTTCATCTCGTTGAATAACAAAGAACAATCAAGTATCTACAGCGAATCGTAAGGGTGTGTGCCACAAATGTGTGTGAATATAACTGTATGTATATATATATGGTGCTCGATCTAAAGGTCCTTGTAAAGAATCCTAATTGCGAAGACCGGTCATGTTATGCTGGGAACCCTTGCGAAAGTTGTTTTTGCTAGTTCGCGAAAGTTGGATATTATGAATCGTTATCATTGTATACATTACAGCTTCTTAAGGGCTACCACCTCCTGCCGCCTGTGAGTCCAGCAGGAGAATGGTACCGCACATTTACCTTACCGTTCATAGGTATAGCAGCCAAGCGTCCGGAGGTGAGGCTTCGCCACAGCCAAATACCATGGTCTTGAAGCACATCCTTCCACCTGCCGCTGGTACTGCCTAACGTTGCTTTCTGAAGTCACAAGAAACAAGTTCCACATGCAGCAGCCAAGCTTCCAAAAGTGAGGCTTTGCGAGAGCCAAGCGCCAAGGCTCCTTGTGTTTGCTTTTCCTTTGATGTGCCCCCTGCTGGTGGCTGGGGTCTGCGGATAGGGTCAACCGCCATATATATATAATATAATATATATATATATATATATATATATATTTATTTATTTATATTTATATTTATTATATATATATGCATACTATCTGAAAATCAATACCCAACTAAAACATTGTATACAGTACCTATATTTGTAGTATGAACATTGCTTCATCACTACCTATATGCTCCTTACAACCTACATATACTACCTACACATGTCTCATAGCGGTCCTATATTACATATATATATATATACAACTCCTTGCATCGCGTGCCCATTTTCCATGCACGTATTTACGCCCGAGTACGCTCCCTCAATGCTCTCCATGTACTCCCTCCAAACTGGGCATTAGCCACTTACAGCACTTACACCTGCACAAACACTGTCCATGTAGGACGTTTGCTGCTGGGACCCCGGCCTGGGACCCCGGCCGCCAGGCGACGGGCGGGGCAGAGTGATCCCTGCTCACATTCTATGGCCCCATAACTATCCATAACTATGTTTGTATACCCACCTATTGCAACTAGAACTGCACCCTGAAATTTTATGGTATCATCATGTATCATGTCTTTCTGATGGCAGGTGTTTTAGGGTTTGATTGAAGTACATGTAATTCAACATTGACTGGAAATTCCATTGTTCGTCGGAAATCTAGTTTGAGCACTCCGGGTCACTATAGTGACTGGCATATATCGGGTTTTTTTAAGATAGGGGTACCCCCAAATCATCCCAAATTAGACAATTTTAGTATCGAACCCCATGGTTTTGGGGATCCCTCATTGAACCTATTGATCACAATGGGATGGGATTTTTTATTCCATCCCTGTTTGGGGTAATTCAGACCCACAACAGCGCTCGAAAAACGATTTCATTACACGAAACATCCTGATTTTATACTTTGTGACCTGACAATGTCTGGGCCTAGGTTGGATAGTTTAGTTGTTTTGTATTTTTCTGTTTGTTACGATTTGTTACGTCATTTTCAGCCTTTTTCCACGGGGATTAAAATACACTAAGTATTGCTAAGTTGCAGGGTACGGTTTGTGTGGATCAACTCCACAGCACAATGACTGACTGTGCGGCTGGCTGTCTTGAGGCAGTGCACAGCGAAATCCTGCCAGATGCTGAATGCATTTAGATCCATTTGGATCCATTTGATTCTTGCTTCAGCCCGCTTCAGCTTGTTTCAGCCTGTCAGAAAAAATTCCAAAGATGTGAAATGGACGCCACTGATTATGAGATTATCCGAGCCACAGAGGATGTGCGAGCAATTGCTATTGTTGGTTGTTTTTTTTCCGTTTTTTTTTGTGTTCCGATTTTGCATTTTTTCATGTTTTTCATGTTTTTTGCATGTTTTTGTTTTTTTGGGCTGTGTTGCTGTTTTTCTCTAGTTTGTTGGGTTTTGTCATTGCTTTTTTGTTTCATTGTGCTATTCTTGTTTGTGTTGTTTTGTTTTGCCTCTTCACTATCTTAGTTCCAGCAGGATAGGGATCACTTATAGGAAATAATGCGTTGCACCCTTTTTAATCATAGAGAGGCTCAAATCCAACTTTTCAGGGCCACAGGAAATTACATCAAAGATTTGGGTCGCCAAGGACGCCTCGGACAGAAACAGCGGCCCCCTAGGAAGAGGAGAAAAGAACACCAAAAACAACACCAAAAAAACGCAAGAAAAAACACCAAAAGAACACCAAAAAAAAAGAAACAAAAAACACAAAAAAAAACGCAAAAAACAACGCAAACAACTCAAGTCTTTTTTGTTTTTTCGATTTTCCAAATATCTTCTGTTTTTTTTTAAGGCTGGTTTGAGGAGGTCCCGTTTTTTTTCTCATGTTTTTCGTGTTATTTCTTCGTATTTTTTTCGTGGTAGTTTTCCCTTCTGCGTTGGAGTCCTGTTTTCTTCATATTTCTTTCGTGTTCATCTTCCCCTTTTGCGTTGGGGTCCTGTTTGGATCAGAGGCTCCGAAATCGAATGTCTCGTATTCTGTATTCTTGCAAGAATGCTTTGCAGACATGTTTAGTCGTAATATTGAAAAGCCTGGTTGGAGAAATGTGGCAACACACCACCAGACAAGGCATGGCAACCAGAAGAAAACAAAAGGCAAAACAAAAAAAAAACATCCACAAACAGTGAAAAATAAGAGGAAAAACAACAGGAAAAAAACAGGAAAACGGAGCAAGAACGGAAAAAATACGAAACAATTAAAATCCAAAATCCTGGCCTTGGCTAGTAAAAGATTTCATAAGCCACTGGTACATTCTACTGAAGTGGTTGGTTTCTTTTCTACATGTATTTTTGTTGGAACGAGGATTGACGATCCAATCATTATGGATCGATCCCTGGTTCCGGATTGAATCCACCGGGTTCAATACCTTACCCGACGAAATACCACTTTTTGATTGTAAATTCACCATGTTTGACTCATTGTATTCCCACAATATCAATATCTCATTACCATCAGCCTGAAGGACCGATCAAGAAAGGCGTTTTCCCTTTTAGCAGTTTCTAGAGCTGAAGCAGCACTGAAGCAACACGGCGTTTCAAAGTCTGATCATGTCACCGTCTGACTAAGAAAAGTAACCCCATCGTCACTAAGAATACGCAACCGCCTCAAAAACTCTTGCAACTTGAATGGGTTTGTTGTTTTGGGGTAGCCTATTCATACCATTTCATATCCTATAACCATTCATTTTGGTGGCATGCTGATCCGGAAGTGTTTGAAATGGGATCAGACTCGGACTCTGAACCAGCGGAGAGTGGAGATCGGATAAGCAAGGCACCTCATTCTGTAAAACCATTCAGTGACACTGCGACTGCTCACATCATCGGGGTGTTTTTCTCATTGGCTGCTTGATGAATACAGGGTACCGTCCATTACACAAGAGGTAGAGAAATGGCATCCAAGCTGAATCATCTATTTTCCACGACACCAATTATTGGCTCACATTGAACTTCCAAACATGTTATATATATATATATATATAATATATATATATATATATAATATGTATATTATATACATTAGCTTGATCCCAAACCAATGGTTTCCTAATGCTCTTTAGAGAGATGACGTTGCCATGTACATGTAGATGTGGGTGACATACGTAAGACATGTCGTATATGGTTGCACATGCTAACGCAAGA
>Ga0126342_10019954_pt1 | contig 11325 bp, 11 predicted proteins | sample Cyp1metagenome_FD_92528 | JGI IMG/M metagenome (GOLD analysis project Ga0126342, IMG submission 92528) | Coral microbial communities from Lord Howe Island, Old Settlement Bay, Australia - Cyphastrea 1 metagenome | ecosystem: Host-associated > Invertebrates > Cnidaria > Coral ...
AATAATTTATGTTTCTCAAAAAATATGTATTTGATATTGAACAGACATGAGTGCAATTTCCAGCTGCAAATTCTGCATTTTCTGAAAAGTGTTCTGCATCCTTTCATGCTCTTCATGAGTGCTTTTCAAGAAAGAACATGTCCAGATTGAACATGCACTTCTTCAAAAGATAGCTACGATTGAACCTAGACCTTTTCCAGGCATCATCTATATTTCGCCTTAAAAGCGCTGCCTTGTTGAAAAAGGTAACACACTTGCAGGGAAACAATACATTTTGTGCATGAAAACGCAACTGACAGTATTGAGAAATGCACTTCCTGAAAAGACTGCTGTATCTTGAACAAGTTTTTTTTGAGAAGATCATGCATCTTGAAAACAAGCCTGCTTTCTGCAGTGAATTGTGAAAATGAGGATGACCCTCTACCAGCCGGAAATCTCCTCTCGGGGGGACCAGGGGGGATCGAACCTGCCGTGGGGATGTCTAACTTGAAAGTTTCAGGGTTTCCAACGGTCCTGGTGCCTGCCTATTCCTTGCTAAAGCAAGAGCAACTTCAGCTAGCACAGCTAGCTTTCGTGAAAAGTTTCGACCCATAGAGAGGGTCTGAGAAGCTGGACAGGAGACATGCGGTGAAACTTTTTGTTTTTTTGTTTTTCCCATGGGTTTTAGCACTTTTGGGCCAAAGTGGCAGAAACCTCGAGAAAACAAAAAACAAAAACAAAAAGTTTCGACCCATGAACCAGGTCTGAGAAGAAGCTGGCCAGGACATGGCTCTGAACTTTTTGTGTTTTTTTGGATGTTTGTTTTTTTGTTGGTTTTTCCATGGTTTTGGAGCAGTTTTTTCCTCTTTCAGAATTTGGATTGTTTGTATGAGAGTTTGGGATAGATCTAAGCTCCAGGAATGGAAGCAGATCAGCAAACAGGATGATTTTAAGCAAACAGTGCAAGACATGCGCATTTCTACAATCAGCACGCCTTCACCCCCCCCTCATCCTCCCTTCTGTATTTTTGCTTATATTATTTTCATGATTACTATCATTATTGCTATTACCATCATTCTTACTATCATTATTACCATTATTGCTACTATTAACACTATAATTTTATATCATCCCAATTGACATTTCCACTGCCTTTGCCACCAAGCCACCCAGCGTTCCTTCCGCGTCGTCGGAGCTGACAAAGGTGCAGCACTCGAACGAAAGACGTCAAAGATCAAGGGGTGGGAGACCGCCTGCCACAAAAAATATTGAATGTGGGTAAAACAATAATATTTTTGGTGGTAATATAAACATTATTATAATATTACCTTAAATTTATTACCAAATATAAACCATCCCCCAGTCATCACCATTTTTTGCTACGGTGCTATAAAATCTATAAACCATTCCCAAATGGGTGGTTTATGATAAAGTTTTACCCACATTAATGTAGAAAACCCATGATGCTTAGTGATGCTTAATGATGATCAATTGGATAATCATATGGATATCATGGGCATCAGCAGGTTATTGTGGGAAACCCAATGCCATAAACTACCATTTTCGGATGGTTTATGTACAGCACCCATGTGAAATGGTGACTTGGGGATGGTTTATGGCATTGGGTGAATCCCACGGTTAAATGGCTTGTAAAACCACCGTGAACTATTCGCAGCTATCGCTCTGGTCAAATTTACCGTACAAGAAATGGGTTGAGCTGAGCCGTCGCCAAAACCTATCTAATCTGCCTTGAGTTCTACTTGTCTTTCCCTTTCGGGGCTTCTTTCGCAAAGCTTTCGCGGCCTGTGTTGTCACTCTCGCGGCATCAGTGTGCTTGAAAGTCACTTTCGCGGAGCTTTCCCGTGAGACAACTCTTCCCAAAGTTTTAGCGACTGTGGCTTTGGCTTTCGCGAAGGCATATCACTTGAAGCGTCCTTCATTGTATGATTTTGCAGGTTTTGGACGCTGCTCAATTGGCGGTTTTCCACTTGGGTTCACCACATTACAAACATCCAATGGGGTCCAGTGCATTCCTGCCCACAGTGCCTGATGTGAGTTCATCGCTCGCCTGGCTGGGATTTGTTTACGACTGCACATCAAGATTCTCCGGATGTTTGTTGAGACTCAAACTGTATATATCAGGAAACTCCCGTCGCATCTTGAAACATCTTGGAAGCCCAGTGATCCAGTGATGTCCTGTGATGTGAAACCACTCCAACCACGGCGGCACCTGATTTCCTCCGAGAGCTGCTGCATATTTGACACCGGGTGCCCATTCACTTGCAGAATGTGATCACCCACCTGTGCGACGGTTGGAGCGTATCTTGGTTTCTGTCTCTTTTCATCCCCAGAGGATCCCGAAGGTATCCCGGCCTGCCAGCCGTACTGCGCAGCCTGTGGATTGCTAATCGCAGAGATCCAGCAGTTTTGGATGATCAGCCCCAACCTTGGAAGTTTCAAACTGCAGAACCAAGTGGGCCGAAGTGCGCAGGACTACACATGTTGCTTCCATCAGGCACTTTGGATGATATATTTTTAAAAAAACATAACATGTAGAATAAGACTAGGTACTAAGAGGTACATCTCACAACTCACAAAATCTCACAAATACAAAGGTATATCTAATATAATATACCCATCTCTCCTGTAAACGAACTTCAATGTGCAAGAACCCACCATTTCTACATGATTTTCTCGCTTTCCCCTGGGTGTCCCTGGCCGACCATCAAACAGCTGCGGCACGGAGATCCGCACGTTGCTCCCGCCGGGTGCCGCCGGCGAGGCCGGCGCCAGCAACGGCTGGGTCGAAGAAAACGACCCGGGAGGAGAAGCCTCGGAGGCCATGGACGGCGGTGGTGGATTAAAAAAGGGAGTATATGAACATACACGTGCGTTCACATGTATGTATATATATTATGTGTATATATATGTGTGTGTGTGCGTGTGTAGACAGACATAGACACAGATAGATAGATAGATAGATAGATAGATAGGTAGATAGGTAGATAGGTAGATAGGTAGATAGGTAGGTAGGTAGGTAGGTAGAGATAGAGATAGAGATAGAGATAGAGATAGAGATAGATATAGATTTAGATTTAGGTATAGATATAGATATAGATATAGATATAGACAGATGTAGATATAGATATAGATATACATGTAGATATAGATATAGATATAGATAGATGTAGATAGATATAGATTGATATAGATTGATATAGATAGATAGATATAGATAGATATAGATAGGATAGATAGGATAGGTAGATAGATGCATAGATAGATAGATAGATAGATTGATTGATTGATTGATTGATTGATCAGATATATTATTTTGTGTAAATATATATATATATATATTATTTGTATTTAATAATTGAATTATTTATTTGTATTTATTTTATGTATATGTCTATATGGCTGTGATTCAAAATTGTGTATGGAACGTTCCGCAGTGTTCCGGACGTATGGAACGAAGGGGCTTCGCAACATATTGTCAACCCCGGATTAATAAACCATGGCGTGTTAATTAAGGAGGTCGGTCATCCCCAAATAGTGATAATCTGATATTTAAATGGTACCCCATCCAGGGTTGACATCACATACGGTGATGCAAAACACAGACATGTCTCTATAGTGAAAAATACAAAGCCCTAGTTCCCCAAATAGCGAAGCTATTGGGGTTCTTACTTCAAGCATGATGAGTTGGATACTGTATGGCGTTTTGGAGTGGACATCTTGATTCCGCTGCAAGGTGCCACTGCAGGGTGCCGCTCAGGGTGCTGCGGAACCCAGGAGCGGCATTCTGCAACGGCACCCTGCAGCGGCACCGGCACCGGCAGGCCACCAGCACCTTGAAGCGGCACTCCTGACAGCAGCACCCGCTGTCAGAGTGGCGTGTGCGCTTTGGAGCTGGCCTGCTGGTGCCGCTGCAGGGTGCTTGCAGAGCTGGCTTGCTGGTGCCGCTGCAGGGTGCGGGTGCAGGGTACTACTGCCAAAGGGCTGTCTGCATCTTAGGAATTTGGGCGCTGCTACAGGGTACTGCTGTCACAGTTCGAGTTCGGTGTGCGCTATGAAGCTTGGGTGCTGGTGTCGTTGCAAGGGATGGCTGCGAGATGTCTATGGCAGTGTGGGCGTTGGGCCCTGATGGAGATTACGCTTGTGCCATAGCCAAAACGCTTGGTTGCCACGAATTAGTTCTTTTGCTATCTGGGGTCTATGCTGGCGTAATTTTGTACCATCCATTTTTGAAACGTCTTCTGGATTCAGCACCAAACCCTGAGCTTGAAGCTGACCCACTCGCCGCCAGCGTCTGCACAGAGGATGGCAACCCTGTGGGAGGGAGGTTGCGGTGCTCTTCCGGATGATAATCCCAACCTGCCAGAGCCGGCCATGGAAATGTGCGGATTTCTTGGACAAGAAACCTCTCAGGAACATCATATATATTTTTCTCTAATGCAAGGAATATGACATAATATGGGGCCATGTTGGCTACTCTGCCCTTGTGTTCTTCCACAATCCCATAATCAACGTTGAAACATGTATATCGCGCTTCATGATCCTTCTAGATTGCTTCACTGTCAAACGGAAAGCAAGATTCCATCCCGACATGTGCATGTGATACAACATGATACAACCTCAATATCAACAATCAAAAAGACTTTGCTTCTGCAAATTTGCAACTCCAATTTTCGATGTGTTAAACATCCAACTCCCTCATTGTCTACCGGGAACCTCCCTGACCGGCCCTGACCTCGCTTGATGGAGTCGAGGTGGTTAGGTGCTCCTGTGAGCCCAAAGCCTTGCCCCGCTCCTGAGACACTTGAAGCAGTGGATGTGGCCATGGTCTTGCCATCGTCTGTCTGTCTATTATGGTAAGGCCCAATAGAAATATCTGCTTCGGTGCCATCCAGGAATGACCTCTACAAACACCCATAGAAGATGAGATTCATTAAAAATACTGCTGCATAGGCCCCAAATAGAAAAGGTTTTTAAGGTGCTTTTTTCATCGTTTTTCTGCCGTGTGATTTGGTCGCGGAAACAGCAGAACTGCAACTTGCAAGCACCCTGCACAGCACCTGCCTACCATCCTCTAAAGCAGGAGGCCAAAAAGCTCGCGCACCGAAGACTCCAGCTATGAGAAGTAAAAAACCCTATTGCTTGCCAGCTCTCTGGAGAAAAACTCATGGATCGTGGAATCATGATACATCATACATGTGTATGTATAAAATAACATAAATATATAACATAAAATATACATATACATATTATATACTATATAATTATATATATAATTATATATATATATATCCATCAACTCGATTTCATGTAAAGATGGTTCATTTCTTCATGGAAGACATTCGGCACAGGATCACCAGCTGCCCCTCCGGGCGTCCTCGGCTTGCGCCGCTGGAACCAGGTGGTGAAGTCGCCCAGCCGCTCGCCATCGCGGCACTGCGTGTAGCAGTGTATCCTGATGTATCCTGATGTGCCATCGATATCCATCGATATCCAGACATGCCAAGAGGTATCCAAAATATATCCAAAATATATCCAAATATCCTGCGACATTCCTGTTTCTTGGCTGACAATCAGGGAACTGTCGAAGTTTTGAAGAAGGTAGTGTTATACGCCAGGCTCTTTGTAGTTGTTTTCAGGAAAATGCCATTGCCATGCATCTACCTTCGAAGAAGATGCATCTCGATATCAACCATGGCGATCTGTCCATAGGGAGAGGATGTCAGAATTTAGTCCTTGCCAAGTCCTTTGCATTCAGCCAGCAATATGAGCAGAAATGCTGCAAAGAAGTTGAAAATGACAAATAAAGTTGTACCCATCAGTGAATTCAGAGGGTGTTCGCAAATCATGAACAAGCAGCGCAACGAATACCAATTTGCAACTCTTACACATGTATATTAGGAGAAAGATATCCTTGCAATTTTAGCCTTCCCTCCGCCATTCACCAGCCTCCAACTATCACAGGTGACTTCAACTCCGTGAACTTTACCGGTGCTCTTGCTCTTGCCTCCGAAAGAGAAAACAATGCCTCCGACATGAAGCGAATGGACCATCATGTGTCAAGCCTCAATGAACACTAAAATAAGTAAGCATCTTGCAGCAGGAATTAACCAACAAAACCTAAGAGCCTTCAACCATAATCTCAAACAGTGCAGAAAGGGTGAAGTGCAAGGCACCTACATGTGTTGGGCAAAGTCGAGGTCGCAACATGCAAGATTCACTTTGCAGATTCATCCAACCTTTGCTGCAAAGAAACACTCTCAAGAGCTAAACACAAGTGGTTTCGATTCATCCAACCACAATCAATCCACCAAGTCCAAGCCATTTTTCCATCACTGGCAAGTCACAAATCCACCACCTCATCGGCTCGCGCGCTCGTCTTGCGAGGCCAGGTGCAGGCATCCCCATAGCTGGGCAATGGCTCTGACAAAACATGCCTTGCCAACAACTCTCCTGCTGCCGGTGAGCCCATCAGCCCATAGGTACCCATCCCTCCACAAACATAGGCGTTTTTGGCACCATAAGGCCCAACCAATGGCCGCGCATCAGGCGTGGTGCTGTAGTAGCCTCAAAAAAGCATCGCAACAAAAGACCCACACTTAAGTGTGGCTGTGTCTATGGGATACACCCCCCAAATGGCCAGCTTGATGTGGATGATGATAATCCACTGGAATTGGGGGTGTCCCCTGCAGACAAACCCAAGTGAAATTAACAGAGTGAATGAACAACAGGCCTCCATCAATTGTCGTATCTTTTGTGAGCTCCTCTATGTAGCACTCCAGTCCGGGCCTTGTATCCGAAAGAGCAGTTCGGTCCGACGGTACACAACTATGACAGCTGGAGCTTGAAGCTTGGAACACAAATAATTCTTTCGTCGACTTGGACTTTAAACATCAGCCTTATCATCTTCCCACGCCATATTGAATACTGCAAGTTTGGAAAGCACAAAAAATGACAAGAGTATTCTACTGATACTCCAGAAACTCCTGGAATTCCAATCCCAGCGACACCATCTCTTTAAGCCCTCGGAGGCATAGCTCAGGATACATCTCCAAGAAGTTCCCAATGGGCATGTCAGGATCCTTGCACTGTCACATCTGAACCCCCTCAATATGTCAAGGTTTCTGATATTCATGTACATTTGACTCCTTTGACCGTCACATTTACTTCTATCCCCATTGAATATGTCATCGTTAATCAGTATGGATCACTATGGCTGGCACAGATGGCTTACTTCTCCAATTAATTATATCCCTATCATCATCCTATTACAATTGGTTAAGGCATGTTAAGTCGTGCCAAGACATGTCAATTCCCCCTTTTTTCTGGTAAAATCCCACGTTTCCTTACACCCCACCCCCACTGCCCGTGGATCCCTTGGGGCTTGCCAATTCGCGCCTGCGGAACGGCGATATGTCGATGCAGGTGCTCCCAAAGCATCAGGACCCGGCCATTCCCAGCGGGGCGCAGATGCTGTCCACCCGGTTGCGGCGACAACCAGCTCGAGGAGTTCACCTAGGGGAGGGCATGGGTGTTGGGGAACCCTTGAAGAAACCATCAAATATCGGTCCAAAATCCAAGAAAATTGGAAGGCAAGATATTTCTGTTGCTGACAGAAATGAGACAAAATTGTGAAATTTGGGGGCAGCCTGATACAAAATTGTGATATTTGGGGGCAGACTTCAGACAAACCCAAACAAGTTGCAAGTGGAGGTTGAGCAGTGCAAATATGGTAGTATATTGCCTCTTCATCACTGCGATTAGCAATTTTATGTACAAGAGATGGGTGTGTACATATTTTTTCTGGGTAAACAAAATCTGGGTCAGCAATTGAAGTGAAGTGGCAATGCCACCCTCGGCAGTGTCGTCCAGGTCAGTGAGAAATTCCCTCATCTCCTCAGGTGCCACAAAACTGCCTGACTGAGATATCTCTTGGGGCAAAAAAAAAGTCTACCTGAAGGATGCTGACTGATGGATAGGCAGAGAGAAGCATCAAGCAATCATCTGTATATATATATATATATAAGTTATCTAAGGCACCTGTCTGCAGTACTTTTCAATCCTTTCAGCCTCTCCTCGTCCCAATCCATCATCACCTTGTCCCGCCACACCATGAACGGAGCTGTCTCCGGAATCACTCCCTGTGCCAACGTGCCAACGTGCCAACGAGACGACATGATTTGGTCGCTAAAGTGCAGGGCTGAAGACTTCAAGATTTATGGCTCACAGCTTGCGCCTTCACATCATGAAAGATCCTTGGCTTTTTGGCTTCATCTGAGAAATGACACGAGCGACTGAACCAATATTGCATTAGACGACACCAACACAGCCTGAAGCAGCTGTCAAGACGCAAGACAATCCATTCCGCGATATCAGATCAGCCACCCCTCTCGCAAAAGTCATCATGCCAAATGTGATCCCAAATGTGACAAAAAAATCAACTTGTCTTTCCACAAAACCCCAAATCCCGAGCCAGAATACCAAACAGCCGGGATCAGCCAGGTGTCACTTTTGCATGGACTTCGTTCTTCAGTGGCAGCTTTGGCGCTCCTAAGAGTTGGTTCACATTCTCCATCCAAGCACCAGCAGAGTTGACGAAGGCGTCACATGCCAGCAACCTTTCCCCATCGCTTCTTAGCGGTTCGACTCAATGATCGCGATGCAATTTAGGCATAGTTGATGAAATATTGAATAATTCATTTAGTTTGATCAAAGATTGAATCATTCACTGATTCAAACCGATCTCGACAAAAAACAAGAAAGAACTACAGCCCCATTCCTTCTTCATTCTTTAGCCAGCTCTTGCAGGGAAGCCCATCCATCGCTACTCGACAAGTGGAATGTGCTCACGACCAGTCACAAAAAAAAGGAAAATCCCCTCAGCAAATGATATGGGCACTTTGAACAACCATTTAGCATCATTTAGCCAGTTTAGCCATGAATAAAATTCCACTCTTCTTCCATTGGAGGTTGGCACAACTCACGGCCCATCCTGGACCATCCTGGCCCAGTGGCTGTTGGATCCTCACGGCTGTCACCTGGTTGTCCGGGCCAGTCTCCAGGGCCACCACGTTGCCGCGGAGGATGGGTGGACCGCCAGCGGCCGCCAGCATAGCGCGACCCAAGCCCTGGCCGACGGCGATTGGAACTTCATGGAGTCACCGGAGGCACCTGAAATCCTAAGATCCTAAGGTGTCTCCAAAGGTGTCTCCACATGTCTTAAGATGTCTTAAGATCACCATCTAGCTGCATCTAGCTGCTGGAGATGACTGGGCCTGAGAGTCCATCCAGCCACATCTGCGAGCATGGAGCATGACCTGCGCCTCCTTGCTGACGAAAGGAAAGATCTGCTGAATGTTCTCACTACCTCAGACTCTCAAAACAGAGACCAAACTGGGAACCAAACTGAGTAATCCCAAAAACTCCCAAGACTTTTTTGATCTTTCTGCAAAATACATCTAAAGATCCCCGGTCTGAGACCCTGATCTACTGTTGCAATCTGCTGGAACTATTGAATTTTGGGTCGCCATTGGGGGGCCAAGCCTTGGAAAAATGGGTTCCCATAAGTTTTCCCGGGTGCGGCCACAGCGCCATAAACCAGGTCGAAACCAGTGATGCCATCGCGAAAGCCAGCACTGGAGCTCCTGTGAAGCTCGCTGCTAGGTGGCACTGGGTATCACTGGATCCGATTCGAAGACACTTGTCTAGATCATTGATTGAATCCATAGTTACACCCATGACCGTTGTTTCAAGTTGTTTCCTTTTTGTGAATGTAAGTGGCAAAAGCATGGCCACAGATTGATGCTTCAAGTGCCCACAGATTTCCATTTTTCACCAGGTCCTTTGGTACTCAGCCACTGTGTCTCGATGATGCCGCACATCACCTGCGCCAAAGCTTGAGGCTGTGTCCGCGAACTTCTCAAAGGCCTCACCAAAAAAGAGCCACAACCTATGTTTATATATATATGTGCGTATCTATATATATATATATATATTCCCATTATATAATCAATATAGCCAAGAGTTTATTGGTTTCCCATGAATATAGGAAATGAACCACCCATAATTGGAAGATACATGAACATACTATGATTACAATGGAAATATAATGGGGACTATCATTACTAGCTAAATGCGTTTTTTACCGGGGAAAACACTGGTTTCGGTACCGCTCCATGTGAAAAACACCTGGCTGCGATGCTTCCGGGGCCTGTCTTCCCTCATCAGAAGCTGCAAAAAAGCAGTAACCACGTCTGGTCAGGTTGATCTCATTCTCATCTCCTGCCTGAGCTGCAACGGAATTCCTCACAATCCTCACAGTTCTGATCCAAAACACGTAAACAGTTTCATCGCATATATGTTTATCCAGGAGTTTGCTCAACTCCTGATTTATTATATTAATTGGAGGATATTTATTGTCATAGGAAAAAACAACAAATGTCTCACTTTCCCATGTTTCCATCCTAAGGCCGCGGCCAGTTCTTCCAGCAAAGCCACGGATCTTGACATGAAAGGGACCAAGGCTGGGTCCAAAAAGAAGTCTCTGTAGCATTCCGTGGAATACCTCAGGCCATTTTCCGGGGGCAAAATCCCCTGGAGAATCATGGTCCAAAATCAGTGAATCCACAGTGAATCTAGGGCTACCGAAACCAAAATGAAGAAGTGATTCGCTGCGATGATGATTCTGTTTATCTTTCCAGGTTTAAGTAGGACTCTAAATAATCACTTCAATAACACTGTATAATATATAATAACAATATAGATAAATTAAATCAAAAAATATTTCAGCCACATCATACCCAAATTTAAGGAAACATCAATAAATCATCAACTGGCAATACTTATATACATAATTCAAATTATATAGTCTATTTCATCGGCTATTTTATAGTCATTCAATCCATACATATAAATATATATATATACGTATATATATAATTATATATATATAGCAGCTAGCATGATATAGCCATGATATAGCCATGAGATCATCATTTTCCACCCAAGACACTGGCTGGTCGCCGTCAAAGGGGGCCTGGGATCCACCAGCGTCACCGCCACGTCTTTCCCACGGCGATGCAGGTGCCAGGCGCAGGAGGCCCCTGCCGTGGGAAAACCAACCCGGGGCAAAAACCGCCGGTTGAAGCAGCAAAGATAGGGAAACATACCAAAATGAATAGGGTGCTTAATGGTGTTTCATGGTGTTTAATGGTGTTTCATGGTGTTTAATGGTGCTTAATGGTGCTTAATGGTGCTTAATGGTGTTTAATGGTGTTTAATGGTGCTTAATGGTGCTTAATGGTGCTTAATGGTGTTTCATGGTGTTTA
>Ga0126342_10019955_pt1 | contig 11325 bp, 9 predicted proteins | sample Cyp1metagenome_FD_92528 | JGI IMG/M metagenome (GOLD analysis project Ga0126342, IMG submission 92528) | Coral microbial communities from Lord Howe Island, Old Settlement Bay, Australia - Cyphastrea 1 metagenome | ecosystem: Host-associated > Invertebrates > Cnidaria > Coral ...
AACGGAACGTTTGGTCCAAATGGCACGTTTGGAACGTTTGCGCAGTTTTGCGCCCTTTTGCGGGTCATTTTGGGCTAATGTACCAATAGTGCAGTTATTTCATCACTTTGGAAGGTCCAGGTAGGCAATTTTTGGTTTATAGGAGATGTATCTATAGTTGATGGGGGTTGTAAACCAACTCATAACTGGGCGGAGGGCACCACTGTGTATATCAAACTGCTTAATGGATCTTAATGGAATTTTTACAGTAGCAACCATCACTGGATGGCACCGCATTGCAGATGGTTTTGACAGAATCTGGGATGAAACCAGTGAACAGGTGGAATTTCTGCATGGTTTGAATAACAAAACTGGAGTAGTACAATTCGAGTCCTTCAACTCAGAACAACTTGTCTAAGATCATATGAGATCATATGAGTTGCGGTCATTTCAGCTACGCACATGGGAATTGCCAGCACACTTGGAGATGTATTTATTGGCTTTCGAAACAATCCCAGTCGCATTGAATATGATGGCATGTTCTTGACAAAACTGACAAAACTACTGTGGATGGTTGCGAAATCCTGCACCAGCTGATACACGGTAAACATCCCAATATTTAAAGGGTTTCAACATGTTTCAACCATCCTTTTGGTGGTGCAGGATTTCGCTGGCCATCCACAGTATCACTATCAATCTAACCTACCTTTCTCCAACACATGCCACGGAAAAGATGGGCACATGCCACTGATTGGTCATCGGTCATCCCATTCATCGACTTTTGCAGGTCAATACCCCAGCGTTGCGGATTTGCGGATTTCTGGTGAAAAAACCTGTGAGGAATACCTGGCTTTTCCACTATTTCTGTGGATGTCTGAGGATTTCTGAGGATCTTCAAACAATACCCCAATCCCTTTCGTGAACTTCGGCCATGCTCTCCGACTCGCATTCGAGGCAGTTGGATGAATTCTGAAGCCGAAGTGGTCCTCAGAAAGCACCGCCAGCTGTTTCAACGCCAGACGCAGTTGCTGCGCTAGGCGTTTCATGAAAGCAGCTCCTCCCTTTTTGCGGTTTATATATTGCCATGGTGAGCCTGAAGTACAGGGAATTGATGACCATAGGTGTGGGGGCGCGGTTTGGGTTTTGTATTTGACAAGTCATGTGAGGACCGAAATCCAAGTACTTCAGTGGAAACATGTGGAGACATACCGCCTCTCCATCGCTGCTGGAAACTTAAGTGTTTCCAACGCAAACGACCATCCGGTTGCCTGTTTGGCGTGGTGGCATCTTTGTCAGCTCCTATTGGTTGGCTAACGGCTATCCCATTGTACTGGTTGCGGTGCCCTTTACCAATTATGAATGGTCAAAAGTGGGGTTAATATAGGGCCAAACTATAGTTATATATATACCTATGGTAAAAAAAAAAGTGGGGTTAATATGGGGTTATGGTTAACATAGCTATATACATTCCATAAATGGGGCTATAAGTGGTAAAGGGCCAGTTAACTGCGGTTAATCGGTGGAATCGCCCATACAAGGACAGTAGGACGATTTGCATAAAACAAAACAACTGGATAGTTTAAATGTTATCATAAATAACCACCATTGATGTGGTATACTGTTGTATTATGGTATCACTATGTTATATAACATTATATAACTATTGTATCATCACTCATCACCATCAATATCACCATCATATCATCACAATCACTACAGTTATGGTCATTTATCAGTTATAAGTACTTATAACCCCAATTATAAAATGTATAATCACATTTATAACCAGATATAACTGGTAGCCATGGCCATAACTGTATGTTATATAACTGTTATGTATCTATTGTTCATACTTTAATCCCATGTTGCTGATGTGAAAATAGAGATCTGTTTCTCTGATAAATATTTAAGGATATCCCGTGGTATCCAGATATGTCCCGTGGCTGAATAGCCCCCGTTTTGAGACGCACCCCATTGATGTTCGAAGCCCACGCTTTGATGATTAGGTTCCATATGAAATCCATGAATACCCCATGGTACAGAAAGAATTTATGTCGCGGTCAAAAAGGTAGAGCCGTAGAGCCTCCAAATGTTATGTTGGTTGATGTTCACCCCATAAACATCCATAAACTCGTTCGATATATCACCAACGCAACAAACATGTCACTATCTATTTCCATGATATCCCCATTATCCCAATCTTGATGGTTGAACCCCAATGTTTGGTGATTAAATAAAAATTAAATCAATAAATCTATGTCACTTTCCAGGGTCCCTTGCCCAGAAAAAACGAACATAACGCCACCATCCATAGCACCTGCATCTGCCGCTGCGCTGCAGCACGCAGCTCGCGCACCAGACTTTGCGGCGACACGTGGAGTGGCGCCTGGAGAGGTGTCGACCAACAAAAAGGTCAGGGTCAACATGGGTTAACACCCAAAATGGAGGCTTTTACCAAGAGACATATAGAAAACACATAGAAAACACATAGAAAACATTGATTTTTTCTCCAGAAACATGTAGGAAAAAAACATGGATTTAACAACGAAGTTGGCACATGTTTTTTATCGGAAGATCTAATCGAACCCATCCAATTGTGATTTGCTTTCTCAAAGAACATGTGGATTCTACGATCAGTGATCGTTTGTGAACTTCACTAATTTAAGGTGATTAAGTTGTTTAAGCTTCAGTGTGTGTGTTAGTTTCATCACGGTTTTCAAACTGTAAAACGATTAGAGTTATGGCCCAACTCACAGTTATACATGGGCTGATTTCATGATACATTTCACCAACTATAGGAATTATGTGTCATTCCATTTATATCCATTTATACTTGTTAGTTGGGCCATAACTAACATAACTATGGAAAATCACCTGTTTTAATGGGCAAATCAACTATAAATGGCCATGTTCAATAGCTATGTTACAAATTACCAGAGCGTAAACCTCCATTTTCCTATGGTTTTCCCATGGTTTTCCCATTAAAACCTCCATTTTCCTATGGGTTTTCCCAACAGTTTACCGGGTAAAAACATCGGTGGATTTCTGACAGGTTTTTTCCCCACCTGACGGCCGCTGAGAAGGACCACGTGGATGCAGATGCTCATGGCGAGCTACGAGCGGCGATGGCGAGCTACGATAGCAATCCGACTTTGTTTAGTACAACATGGGATTAAAGTATGAACAATAGATACAATAGTTATATAACATACAGTTATGGCCATGGCTACCAGTTATATCTGGTTATTTCTATGGGATTATACATTCTATAAATGGGGTGACTTGTTAGTACTTATAACTTATAACTGATAAATGACCATAACTGTACAAGGTGGTGCCCCAGTGAGGCAAATCGCTAAGTTGGGCCAAATATATAACTCCCATTTCACTATAGGGTTTATGGCAGATATAGCGAACTAGATCGAACTAGTATTCATGGGGTTTATAAACCAACAAACATAACTGGGGGGCACCATCCTGTGGGAAAAGCTCTGACTTAGGATTATACAAAGTACTAAACAATTGGTATTTGTAGGATATAATTGATATAATCCTAGTTGATGATAGGTAAACTGACTGGGTATATAATTATGGTTAGACGATGTCAAAAGCTAGACAAACAAATACTTGTCCGTGATCCACTGGGTGATAGTCTATGTTCGAATTGTGCTTAGGATAGCCAGACCATGGGTAAAGCATGCATTCATAACTGGAGAATGTTTCATGGGGTTCTGGACTTTGGACCATCCATCGCACAGCGAAAGAAGCTCAGCAGTTTCCCAGGAAATGATGCTATCTGTTTCTGTGAAAAAAAACAAATCTCCACTAAAGTCACTAAAAAATGACTCTGTATCTTAGCCACGGTATACTAATTGGTGGTTGGATCATCATCCCAACTATTGGGGAAAATAAAATTCATGTTCCAAACCACCACCCAGTATATCTTCACTCGATGTCTGTTGTAAAACACATTGGGCTGTGTTCAAAGTTGAACATGACACAGGAAACCGTCATTGAATTCTTCTGATTTGTTCGCCACCTGCAAAAAACAACATCATATTTCCAGACTGTTATAGATGATATCATATCTGGCTGGTGGTATACCTACCCCTCTGAAAAATGATGGAGTTTGTCAACTGGGATCATGAAATTCCCAATAGATGGAAAGTCAATCCAAATTCCATGGTTCCAAACCACCAAGCAGAATATTACTGTTAATCATGTGGGTATACCATCTATTAATCATCACTTAATTATCTATTAATCATAAGTTTCCAAACCTACTTTTCTACTATTTAACCTATCTATTCCTACTTTTCTATCTATTCCAAACCAGTTTCCTACTTTTCTATCTATTTAACGGCCTTGCGTACAGTCAAGGTTTCTTTCTCGCTTTTCCCGGCAGATTTCACGTGGAACGCCAACCCAAAGATGCCGGATTTTGTTTCAGAAACATGGGGATGGTAAAACTCCTGGATTTACTGGAAAAAACATATGTGTTTTTACGAACATATCCAACATGACCTGACCAACATTTTTATCCAACATTTTTATCCAACATGTTTTTTTTTAACGAACATGTTCCATTGTCATGTTGGATTGTGTTGAAGATAGTGATTGACTACGTAGAACACGTTCATCTGAAATGGCTGATTTCAGTTCATTCATATCCGTGATAATATTCATATGTATGTTCATGATTATGAAATTGCATCAACTCTATACTCGAAATATAGTGTTTTAGAATATGTTTGATGTAATTATTTTGATGTGTGCACCTACGTTGACATGTCAACCCACTGTCCAAGCAGTAAACTGCGTGGAGTTGAATAAACAAAATCATCAGGCTCAGTGAAAGAGAAACAGAAAACCAACAATCCTACAATGTGGGGCCCGCTGGTTATAAGTTGGTTTATAACTCCATCTAACTATAGTTATAACTACCATAAACCCTATAGTTATTGTAGTTATTTGGCCCAACTTAGCTAACGAACTGGGGCATAGCATTGTACAACGTGCCCTCCCATCTGGGTCCCAAGCTAAACAACTGGAACCACAGGAGTCTTTCAATTCACAGCTAGTCACGTCCTGGCCGGGGTGAAAAACATTAGGGGATCACTATGGTAAGTCCACCATAAGTTGGGATATAGTTCCTAAAGTTATGGTCATCTATCAGTTATAAGTACTAACAAGTCACCCCATTTATAGAATGTATAATCCCATAGAAATAACCAGTTATGACTGGTAGCCATGGCCATAACTGGTTATAAACCATGGGGATCACTATGGTTATCTAAGCCACCTCTTAGTGGGACTGCACCCAAGTAGTACCAGCCACTCTCAACTCTTCCGGTGTTTTGAAAAACTGGATGTTCATATGTGTTTATAGCTTACGTATACACTGTTTTTTTTCATATGTGTTTACAAACAAAATATAACAACGTTGTTAACATGTTCAATGATAACTTCCACCTACATACGTGTACATGTAAAGGGCGCTGCGACTTGGACGCACCGTGATGCACGGAACTCGGTCCAGCAAAGCACCCGGTAGCCAAAGGTGGCAGTTGGAAATGCACTACAAAGTGGGGGCCCCGTTTGATAGCTAAGTTGGGCCAAATAACTACAATAACTAGGATTTATGGTAGCTATAACGAACTAGTTAGATTGGGGTTATAAACCAACTTATAACTAGGGGGCCCAACATTGTACAAATATGGAGGTTTTAAAGTGGTGGGTTTTCCGTTGCCATGCTTGATTACCGGAGGGTATGTACATATATTATCTAAATATATTGTGTATGTGGCCTGTCATCTCATATCTTCCAAATGAAGACAAAACAACTCATGGTACAGTTTTGGCCCTTTACCAGTTATAAGTACTAACAAAACCCCATTTATAGCATGTATAATCCTCTAGAAACACCAAGTTATAACTAATAAATGGCCATAACCCAATGTTACACCCATCGCTGACAAAGAGCAACTCACCTTTCTTTAAATATTTACTCGCTCTCCTTAGATGATTTGGACGCCTGAAACATGTGTTTTGTTCAAGGGTGACTTAGATAATTTAGTTCACTTAGAAAACTTATTTAACATATATAAAAATGTTGTTTGGTGGACATTGAAGTATACCTCCATGAAAATGGTTTTACAAAGTATGATAGTTGCTGTTCATAGACAAATATTGTAGATCTACAGTGATAGATGTTTATAGATATATGATACTCACTTAGATTATTATGATATATATATATATGATTGATATACATACATAAAACACATAACATATATATACACATAGGTGTTATAAAATTAGATATACAACATAAAAAAATGATTTGGATGTCAAGGCACATTTTTTTTCGTTCCGGTCCTGCCAAGTGGAATTGCTGGAGTTCTCCGCAAGGAGCTGCACCTCCGCAGTTTCATGCGGAACACCGTAGGAAAACCATAGGAAAACCATGAATCATGGTGCTTGATTGGGATTTATAGCTGATACCCTCTGGTTGTTTAACATAGCCATGGAAAATGGTCTATTAATTTGTACATGTTTTTTGATGATATATAGGATATACCTATTAAACATGGTGATTTTCCATAGCTACGTTAAATAACCAGAGGGTATATACGAAGCTGGTGAACACAACTACAATTTCACGTTTGGGATTATGCTAGTTCATGTAGTTTAATTCCGAACTAGTTTCTCATAGGGTTTTTTTCAACTAACCCACGTATATCTTTTCTTGGAGGATATACCCCACATTGCAAAATGTTATGGATATACCCTCTGGTAATTTAACATAGCTATTGAAAATGGCCAGATATAATGGATTTTCCCATTAAAAAATGTGATTTTCCATCGTTTTTTGTATGTTTACCAGAGGGTACCTGTAATATACCCCAAAAAAAAAAACATCGGTATATGATGGTTACCATTTGCCGCTTTGGGGCGAAGTCTCGGCGGTTTATCTAACTCTGGCGCCGAATGCCATTGGATGATGTTTTTTGATGTTCTTTGTGTGTGGCAAACAGATTGGGAACTAATGAAAGGAACTATTTGCATATGATTTTTGGATGTGATCTGTTAAATAATGAATATGAATATGAGATAATGGGAATCGTTTAGGGTGTATTTAGGGTTGGTTTAGGGTTTGCTTGGGGTTGGTTTAAGGTTTATTTAAGATTGGCTTAAGGCTTATCCAAGGTCGGCTTATGGTTGACACAAAAGAGTGTATGTCTGGAGTGATTCAAAACCCTACTTGCGACGCCCGTGCCATGTCGATTCCTGTCCAGCGCGCTGACCGGCTGGATCAGGCGTGGACCACCAGGCCGAGCGAACTCCGTCGAAGGCATCACGACAGAGGAGGTCATAGGTTTGCTCCAGGTGGCTTAGGGTTGGTCGATGACTAGGCTTGGCTTTACTGAGACGTCATAAGCTACTTCTGAAGAATGCAATAACTTCAGGTACAAAGACTACTGTATCCAAGTTACCTTCTTGTGAAGATCCCATACATTTGCAACTGGTGAGAAAGCATGGTAGAAAAAGCCACTGACAGGAAAGAAACTGGTGGTTGTTTCCAATTTTCAACATTCAGCATTTCACAGATCCAATTCCATATGTTTCCTTGATAATCAAAGCAACCAATGCTGAGTACTGTGGATTGTAGGGAGTTTGGGAATGACAACTGTCTCGGTTATTAAAACATGCAATCCGTTGGCAAGACTCAAAATGATGCTGCAAATCCTTGACACCTCTACTTCCACGGGCCATGAGTGCCATGAGATTAGTTAAGCGGTTCGTAAGTGGGTTATATAGCCCATTAGATACCCAGATACAAGATGCAACAAGGGGATATAAAAGACTATAAATATATCATATGAGCATATATAAACGAGTTGTGGTCTTGGTGGTTCACTGCAATGGGTTTCAGTATAACTCCACTTAAAACTGGACATTAACCCCACTTTCCCCATTGAACTGGGATTGTAACCCGCTGGCACTGGACCCATGTTGGACCTCAGACCCATGGTTTGTTCATATTTATGTACTTCCCAAAAGATTTCCAATATTATCAGGGTTCCAAGATATGGTACCAAAAATTAAATATAGTAGTAGCCATCCAAATAAGCCATGCGACATGCGCATCCCATGTTTTCATCATATTAAAGCAAATTAAAACCACATCTCAGATGGTGTAAAGCATTTTATAAACAACATCCCATGAAAAATGTCATGAACACATATTAAACATTATTAAACCACATCTTATAGATGGTGTTTTTACAGTAAGTCCCATCAAAATCCAAAAAGAAAAGTATTAAAACCAAAGCCCAAAGGTATAGGTCAAGTCATTGAGCACCCCATTCCAATTAGATGCTTCATATCCTGGTTGGTGGTTGACCTACCCTTTTGAAAAATATTAGCCAGTTGGTGGTTGGGGATGTAGTGACATATAATGGGGATATGATATAATGGAATATGGAATATAACTTGATAAAACCAACAACATAGCCTGGTTGGTGGTTTCAACCCCTCTGAAAAATATGAAAGTCAGTCTGTTGGGATGATGACATTCCCATAACTATGGAAATATAAAATTCATGCGCCAAACCACCAACCAGTATCTAATCAAATGAATCCATTCCAATCTGTGGTCCCCAGACTGGGGCTTAAATTCTGACTCTACAAGGTGGTGCCCGGTGCCCCAGTTCGGAATCGCTAAGTTGGTGCGTTTATAACTCCCATTTCACTATGGTTCATGGCAGATATAACGAACTAGTTTTCATGGGGTTTATAAAGCAACAAACATAACTGGGGGGGCCCTTCACACATATATATATATCAAATTCCATATCCCCATACTATCCTCATTTAATAAACCAACAAACATCACTAGGGCATTTAACATGGCCGCCACGGCCCCCGGGAGTCCCAGGTTTGGCCTGATACTCCTGGAAGGTGCAGTTGTTCAGCGACGGCACAGACCAAGTCACCTCAGCAGGGTTGCTCCACCAATGTTTTTGGGACAATGGGTGGACCAAAAAATGGCTTAATGTCAACCCCGGATGAGACTAAACCATGGTTTATTAGGGGGGTACTCCTATCTGATAACCACTATCCCCACTGAAATCGCTGACTCAAATCATCTAGCTTTGGATGGCCTGGATGGAATCCCACGTGGTGGCCGTGCTCTGCACCGTGGCCATGGCTTCTGCAGTGCGTAAGCAGCCTCGCGAGCGAGCCGGAATACGAGAGCCACGGCCGGTGCCCCCAGTTGTGCTTGTTGGTAAACCATAGTATATAACTAGTTCGATATAACTATATACTATGGTTTTAAATTGAGCTTATAAACCATAAACCATAACTATATACATAGTTTATAAACCATAGTATATACCATTAACCCAAGTGAAATTGAACTTATAAACTATAACTTAGCGATTCCGAACTGGGGTACCACCTTGCATCTCGTTGCGGCATTTCATAGTTTTGAATGGGATTGATGATATTGAGATGTATTTTGTTTGGGGGGAAACATATGAGAGATTGAATGGAGTGTGTGTTTTTTGTATTTGTTTGTTGTTTCATGAACTTGTTGAAATCTCAGATTTGTTGAACATCATGTGTTTTTTTCTTTTTTAACATCTACATTTTTAAAAATGTGTCCAAGCTTTGGTTGTTGAATTCCAACATGAAATTTGATTAAATCTGCCAATTGAAGGTCGGTCCCAAGTTATTCAACTTATTTAAATCACCAGCAAAATCATTCACTTTGGGGGGATGAGGGCACCAAAGTAAGCAGCCAGGGTTCGTTATTCTGGGGTTGATACCACCACTAATCATGCTGTATTATAGTCATTTCACCATTACAACCTGTGTTGTTTTTGAACATATGTGCTCGGTTTGTCCGAGAACCCCCCGGCCCATATGTATGTCATTCCATCTGTGTGTGGATTCGCCCGCTATTCCAGTTGGATTTTGTTGCCATATGTTGCCATCATGCTCCATCTCCTTGTTGTGTGCCAAAACCTGATAAGACTTACCTAGGACCTAGGACCTAGTAAAGATTAGTTATTCTCACCCCCCTAATATTGAACACCCCCATTTCATCTGGTTTCAAAATGTGTGTCTTCACCCCCATCAGTGGATTCTACTGAGGGGATGCGATTCCACCGGACCAGCCAAGTAGCAATCGTAGTTTTGGCACTGCGGACCAGCACAGAACCTTGCACGCCAAGGGGTTCGCAAGGGAAGTGTGTCACAGGGAAAATATCCAGGAAAATTGGGAGGTCTAAAGTCTATGTTTATCATTCCTCGTTGATATTCTTAGTAATTATATGTTGTTCATCTTTGGTATCTAATAATATATTGAAGTTTCAATGTTTTCTGAGTTTTTTTTCACACAACTGAGGCTGAAACAGTTTATGCAAAACACACACACACATGGAATCTACCCTCTGGTAAATTGACATAACTATGGAAAATCACCAAATTTAAGGGGTAAATCCACTATAAATGGTGATGTTCTATAGTTATGTAAGAGTTTACCAGAGGGTATGGCCAATGATAGTGTGTAAAAACAAAGAAATCAAGTAACTTGGCTGACTTGGTCCGACGGGTATGTCCAACGGGTAATCCATGAAAATCGAAATCTCCTGGAGGCTGAACACCATTAGACCCAGACTCCAGTTGGTTGGGGGTGATCAAAAATCCCATTCTATACCCATTATAATCCCATGATTATGTCCACAATATTCCCAACATTTATTATGGTAATAGCCTAGCAACTTATAAAACACTTTAGCTATTCCCATTGTATTTATTTACCCTCTGGTTATTTAACATAGCCATGGAAAATCACCATGTTATTAAAGGTAAACCATCTATTTCTATGGGCCATTTTCCATAGCTATGTTAAATAACCAGAGGGTAAATAAATACAATGGGAATAGATACTGTGCTTTATAAGTTGCTAGGCTATTACCATAAGAAATGTTGGGAATATAATGTTAAACACATTAACTATTCCCATTGTATTTCCATTTACGCTCTGGTAAACATACCAAAAACTATGGAAAATCACCATTATAAATGGGAAAACTCACTATTTCTATGGCCATTTTCAATAGCTATGTTAGTTCACCAGAGGGTAATGGGATGCTAATGGGATTTTCGTCATCAATGATCTATATAATGGGATGTTAATGGGATTTTATAATATTAAAACACATGAACTATTCCCATTGTATTTCCATTTGGGTATGGATCAATACCTATTAATACCATTTTTAGGGGGATGAACATCCATTTACCAGCTATTTTGATGTGAACTACAGGGGT
>Ga0126342_10019956_pt1 | contig 11325 bp, 12 predicted proteins | sample Cyp1metagenome_FD_92528 | JGI IMG/M metagenome (GOLD analysis project Ga0126342, IMG submission 92528) | Coral microbial communities from Lord Howe Island, Old Settlement Bay, Australia - Cyphastrea 1 metagenome | ecosystem: Host-associated > Invertebrates > Cnidaria > Coral ...
AGCCTGGTATAGCCTGGTATAGCCTGGTATAGCGCTACAAGAATTGGGGAGTTCATGGGATTTCAATGGGATTTCACTGGATTTAGTATAGTATTCAATGGGATGTATGAGATTCAATGGGATTGACGGAGGGTACCCCCAACACCTTGGGGGTGAAACCATGGGCAGTTCATGTTTTCTCGAGGCCAAGAAGCCGAAGACCGCGAATCCAGTTGAGAGTGCCAGTGCGGACCATGCCACAGCTGCCCCTTTATGGGGGCAGTTGTCAAGGTGGCAAAAGCATGTTTTTTTCTTTGCCAAGGTCCGAAAACTATCTCAAGCCTCTCACAAAGTGAGACAAAGAGTTGAGACAGTGACGCGTCCGGCCGTGCAAGTTGAAAAGGACTTCAGGTCTGAGACGGTCGACCATTACTTGGTCAAAACTCCAAACACGAGGTTCAGAAGCATTGTTTCATGTGTGGATAGAAGTTGTATTTCGCATTGTGTCTTTCAATCGAGGGGCTATCTCTGTACAAATCAGAACGACCTCACACGAAAGGAGCCCCAACCGCCCCAAATATTGGGCAAGTTGGCTTTTGGATATTCGTGATTCATGGTACCAATCCAGTTGGCTGGGTGAAGAGCCTCACTTCCTCCGGGGCTCAATCTTTTGGTTTCAATATGTTTCAATCTTTCTTCGTTTTCAACATGGAAATGGGGGTGATCCCCAAGTGTCTCTCCGAAAAAAATAAGGGTTCGGTCAACCACCACGCAGAAAAGGTGTAACATGGTGTAACTATCTCTCACTTCGAGGCTCTGGCACATGCAGCGAAAGACTGCGAGCCGCATGTTCACGGCCTGGAACGCAGACTTCGACCAACTGGATGAGTGGGCCATAAAAATGGGCTACAAGTGGCTCACAAGAAGTAAGGACTCTTGCTTCAAATGTGACATTGGTCCGTATTAGTCCTAGATTTGCTGAAGATGATTTGTTATTTTCCCACTGGGAAATTAACTATAGGCCCTACTTGCAGGGTATAAGTATACAAGGAATATAATAGATTATTACCGAACCAGTTTACTGTTGCAGTTCTCAATTCTTTCTTAAGAGGTGTCAAGCTCTTTCCAGGTGGTGGTGTCCGGCTCTCCATGTGTCTCCCACTTCATTTGTCTCCCAGTCTGGCTGATGGTGTCCGGCTCTCCGGCTGTTTGTCTTCACTTGTTTCCCTTGTCTCGGAATTCATTTGTCTCCCAGTCACCCAATTCATTTGTCTCCTAGTCTGGCTGGTGGTGCTCTCCGGATGTCTTCCCATTTATTTGTCCCTCAGTCTGGCTCATGGTGTCCGACTTCAGTCACTTGCCTCCCAGTCTGGCTGGTGGTGTGACGCTCTCTCGCTGTTTGTTTGCACTTGTCGCCCCTTCATCTGTCTCCCAGCATGCCTAATGGCCTAATGGTGATCGGCTGTCCATCTCTCCGGATGTCTTTCTTCATTTGTCTTCCTGATTCTTCCTGCATGTCTCTCCCACTGTCTCCCAGTCTGGCCGGCGGTGTCCACCTCTTTGGTTGTCTCTCTTCACTTGTCTGTCACCGATCATATGACGGCCTTAGTGGCAGTGTCCTGTTCTAGTTTCATCATGATTTCATTTGTGTTTCGTGTTTGTCTCTGTTCTTTACTTCCTTTGTGTTTTCTTGTTGTCTCAAGAAAAAATCATGTTACACCATGTTTTGACTGTTGTTTGTGTGTTACAATGTTTTACCACTTGTCTCCCACTTGTCTCCTACCTTGTCTCCCTCTTATTGTCTCAGATACAATGGCGTGGCAAAAAATAGTAACCATGTGGCATCAGAAAATGTTGCTTGTGATTCATGCTGTTCTCAATTGATATTGATCCAAGATTGCCAGCGTCAGGAGCTAGCATAACTACAAACATGCGCACATACGCTGCAAATGATATGGAATAACTGGGATCTACGGTAATGATATGGGTGTAATTTCTGGTGATCCGCAAATCCAAGTAGTTGTGAGCCAGCCTGGATCCAATTTCCTACTGAGGCCCAACGCTTCAAGGACCACATTTGGCATGTGGTCCAGAAGAATTCTGCCAAGGTCCAGAGGCACCATGGTGAAACACCGGGGGATGGGAGTTCCACCATGGTAAAAACCAACAAAACTGGAGGTTTCCATAAATGGTACCCCCAAATTCATGGTTGGTTTAATTTTGGAACATCCGAATGGATGATTTAGGGGTAACCATGGGTAACCCCCATGGCAACCACCTCACGTCGCGACGTCACTTTTTTGTGGTTGTTCAATAGGGTCAATGAGATGTTGTAAACATATGTATATAGATGGGATGATATTTGGGATTTGGGTGCGTCTGAGAATGGTGTATACTACCCAAATGACAAATTCAGGAGGGAAACTGATGACAAACCATTGAGTCTTGCGGCACCCTATTTTCAGCCATTTGGGTCAGCTATAGGTAGACTACATGAGACTACAGTATTCCCACTAATGGTACTGTATCATACTTGTCCATGAGTCCATCCCAGAATCTCAGCTCATCTCATCTCCATCCAAGCTTGTCCGCGAGTTGTTGGAAGATTGGCGGGTTTCACCTCTGTGTATTAGGTATCTACGGTATCTGGAGTGTTGTGAGCAACCCTGTTACATAGATGTGCCGGAATCCAGGCACAGACATATACACCTGCCACTGTTCAAAGATGTTCTAGATTCTAAATCATACGTTGGTTATGAATCTAGTTGGAAAATGTTGGAAGTTAGTATACCTTTTTTTGTGTTTTTTGGGGAATACCGATGTATATGGTCCAATATGGATTTTCTGAAACAATGGTAAAGAAAAGGTTAATCGCCATTGTCTCCATGAAAATGACGCAGAGATCCCCATTTCTGGACCAACCTGTGTTATCTTCTCCGTTCAATCTGGATAAACCATCACGACCACGACCTCAGGACGCAATCCCAACGGAGCCGCACTTTTCAGGTTAGTGAACGACTATGATTTCTCCAAATCCCTATACTTTCATTTTAAAATCCTATCAAAATCCTGAAACTATCTTCTAAAACGGTTATTTTTCATTATGTTCCCCTCCATTTTCCTATCAACATCCTATTGGTCCCCAGAAATTTGCGTTGCCAGTTTGTTGACCGATGCTGCAGACACACAAGAGACCGCCAGGAGCTTGGGAACAGAGGATGTCAAGCCATTTCTTGGGATGAATGGCTGGGATTTAGCCCTCAATTCTCAGGGTTTTATGAATATTTGTGAATGTCTATGAGGGTTGAATATATATCATAGTCATAGACCTATGGGGAGTAATTGGTAACTGATGGTTGGTTATTATGGGTTTTTGAAGCTGACTTATTGGGGACCAAGATAACCCATGACGGGTATACCAGTATACCTATCACCTGACCAGTGTAATAGGAGGGGACAGCGGGATGATTCGTGGCTCAAATGGGTTTGTGCCAAAATTTGGTCTACTGTGACTTCCTGAGTATCCGTAAAGAATAACCGTATGTAAAAGCCCAAAAATATATATAAAAGCCTCCAACTAGACGACGGATGGCCCGAGAGCGTAGAAGAGCATGTTCCTCTCTTGTAAGTAGTATCAAAGACATTGTAGGTGAAAGCTTCATTGAAGATTATGCAGATGATCGGCAGAAAGGAGATAGACATGCTATGTCAGATTCTAAGCAGAAGCAGACAAAGATGGACACAAAATTTGAGAGACCGACAGAGACAGACAGCAAATAAACACATACACACAGACACACAAACAAAGATACAGACGCACACACACACACGGTACACAGACAGACACCACACGCACACACACACAAACAGAACACAAAGAGGAAGACACATACACGCACACACAGGCACAGACACACACGCACACAAAGAGGAAGACACATACACGCACACACGCACACAGGCACAGACACACAGGCACACAAAGAGACAGACACGGGACGCACAAACAGACACGCAGACAGACACCAGGACACACACACACGATTTTTGACAGACCCCCACTATTGGAAGAACCCTTCGATCAGACGCTCTCGGGAAAAAATGGTGTGGTGAAGTACTAGTTCCATCTATATATTTCCATCTTGGTAGGTTCTTTGAAGGCTTTGGCACCCAAGAAATTAGATGGTTGACACAAGAAAGCAGCCGCGCAATTTGTGCCAAGGGAATTGAATCTGGTGGATGACCCATTCTTTTCAGCCACCAAGCAGTTGGCCCCCTACGGGCCCCACTTAATTGGGAAAGTGATAGCAACCTAAACCGAATACGATAGCTTGCAAAACTTTGTGCAGGCAAGATCTTCATGAATTTAGTGGCCAACGCGCCTCAGCTTTGGGAATGCTATCATCGGTTGATATGCTCCATGATGCTCCATGTATAATATATTTACCTGTATACATCTGTAAACTGCATACATGACTGGGTATGTTTTGTGTAAATGTTGCCAAACATTCGAGCACCATGGAACATTTGGGTATCATACATTGCTCTCCAGGTCTGGAGTGTTGATAATCCCTTCCCCCAAATATTGAAAACCCCCTTAGAAGCCTTAGCCTAGGGTTGGAACCATCATTTGCGAATCCCATATACCAACAAATATATATATATATATATATGATCTTGCCATATCACCTATGTTACTTCCACATAATTCCACTTATTATTTCGGTATCAAATCATCATCCTTCTCATCTAAATAGATTTTGTCAGAAAATGCCAAATTTGTCTCAACGGGTTGTTTCTCATCGACCACTTTTTGATCCCCCCGCCAACACTCTTAGGTGGACGTGTTCCGTTTGATGAATCGCTGGGGGAGCTCAGGATTTTTCTGATGGAAACATTGGATCTTCACTGAGAGAATTGAGAAGGTAAATTTCACTATTTGATTTAGACTCCCGAAAATCAATTCTCACTTCACTTAAATGGAGATGCTAAATGCCTTGGGTCACAAAAAAGACCGATGAAACTATATCAGAAATGTTCGAGGAAAGTACCGGCTCTTGATGGATAAATCTAGGAGGAGCTATTTGAGATGATGAGATGTAAATGATGGAACAATCCCTGGATGCACAGCAGGTGCAACGATTGGCCTTATATTTGGCTACTGAAGATGAGGATACCGTGGGATATCCATAAAATGTATTAAAATGGCAGTTTCGATGGAACATGAGATTCTAAATAAAATTGGGGGGAACCGGGGGAACCCATATCTGCTCCAAAAAACTGTCTTCTAATGGTAATCTGTTGCTGGGACAAGACAGGACCCACCTGACAACTTGAGGTTTCACTTTGGATACCATTGGAGAGATTGGATTTGGCACCGACATTGGATCGCTGGACGCCTGAAACTTAGATCCGATCTCGCTGGCCTGACTTGCGCGTGGATATCATCTACAATCTGTGCCTTGACATACATACTGACCCTCAAAGTGCATGAATGGGTAATGTAAGATGATCATAATATATAACAACCATGTGTATTAAATGATTCTCATTCTCAGTTTTTGTGTCTAGGTCACCAGGTAGAATCTGTATACTCTTCTCACCTGACAGGATCCCACTTCGCCATTTCTGGCCTCGTTTGACCACGCTCAGAAGGTGCACGGTGTTGGTTTGGGGTTATCAATGGGTATAACCATGGAAATAGGCACCAGAAGATGGGATATAACTCCTAGAATATCCTAAGACCATGGTTTTTAATGTTATATTATATACTAATATTTAATATGATATATATATATATATATTATTATATTATATTATATTATATCATATTATATTATATTGTATTTTATTATATTTTATTATATTATATTTTATTATATTTTATATTATATGTTATTATGTTATATTAAGTTTTACTTTATTATATCATATTATATTTTATTATGTTATATTATATTATATCATATTATATTATATTATCATATTGTATCACATCATATCATTTTATATATTATACTTTGTTTTATTTTATTATATTACATTATATTATATTATATTATATGATTTTATTATATTATATACATTATACTATATACCCACTGTAATTCAAAAGCTGCTTAACTGTTGTGTGTATTTTATGATACATCATATATATATATATACAATATTATAGATCGATACGTTCGTCTTTTGATTGACGCTTCAGTGCAATATTACCTGCTTCATGGAGAGGGATATTATGATTGGCAGCGGTGTACATGGCGTTCGGGTGGACGGGTTCCCAAATCCATAGGGTGAAGGTATGCTTCTAAAGCTCTTGCAGCGAATCTAAACTTACATTTTGTTTGTAAAAAGATGTTTTGTGTTTCCATTGAAATAAGGTACTCCTGAATCCAGTGGTTGAAAGCCAAATGTTCCCCAAGTTTCATGGCCATAGATTGTGGCTCATTAAGATTAAGCAAAACACAAACCATTCCATGCAGGCGGCTTTCTACCGTTTCATTTTGCCGGGCCCTGTCTGGCGCTGTCTCAGGCAGGATGTCGGTAATTTTTACCGATGGGGATATTTCACCAACCAAAATTGGGTTTGATAAATCTCTATATAGTGTATATACATTATATATATATGCTGTATTTATATGTAATTTATGAAAAGTTGTTTTATAACATGTTATAAAATGTTTTAAATATCGGATAGCTATCGCCAGGAGTACGGTGGATATAGTCGGATGGGTTACCAAGGCAGATTCTACCCACATTGGGAGGATCCGCCAATGTTTGATGCGTCTCGATCTGGGGTGCCCAAATATGTTTAAAAGGTCGTGTTCTGCTGGGCATTTGAGGTCATGAAGTCCCTGAAAAGTGATGTTCTCAGAAGAAGCATGGTGAATACCATTCGTAGTTGCATCAGGTTATATAATTACATCTCATTTGGGGGCTAAGTCCCATTGGTTTTGACGAACTTGTATTTTTCTCTGTTGAAATCACCCTCTTTCTTGATTGCAATTTCATTTTGATTCAATCGCACTTGGATCCTCTAATATATTTCAGTAATTCTTTGCTGAAATATCCATGATATGTTTCTTCATGAAAGCATATAGTTAGATCAACTTAGATCCCTCCCATTCCGGTGAACAATCATCATTTTGCACAGAAGACAGGTTGCTGGGTGCTGCTTCGGAGCACAACAGCTCCTTGCACTTCCGCCTTCTGGATGACTATAGCCGACAGGCGTCAAGTCATAGGGTGTCATTTTTGGTGACCCCAAAATGGGGATGGTGAATTTCGACCCGTTTCTCTCAAGGTCGTGTGTATGGAACCCGCTGGAATTTCACCAAGTTCATGAGTTTGTTCTTCGTTTTCCGGAGGAAAGGAACCTGACTTTGTCAAGTGAAGGAAACACTACATATCAATACATAATATCAATATACATATTTATATATATATATATACATATATATATATACATACATATAGATACATATATATATACTACAATTTACTACAGTTACATACATATATATATATACATTTTTATATACACATAGCTATACATATATATATATATACACAACTATGTATATATATATATATACAACTATGTGTATATATATATATACAACTATGTGTATATATATATATAGTATGCAAGAAAAGGATTCCTGCGCATTTGCCATCAAATCCAAAGAGGTGTGCCGTAGTTCCCATCAGTTCAATTGTATCGACCTTTACCTTCAATGTACCCAGAACTACTGGGTAAACGAACCCAACATCTCCCTCACTTTCCTCTGTGATAGGTAAGCAGATTGAATTTTCATCAGTTTTTTGGGGCTGTTGCCATTCTGACAGGTGACTTGAAGAAATGTGTGTCTGGTTTGAAATCGTCTTGGTGGCTATATATATATATACATACAACGTCAAAACTGGTTATTTATGTGTTCATCGTATTTCATTGTTCTACCATCGGTGGGACACTTTCCAATTTGTTCAGATAAGATAATTGTTCATGTTTTTCAACCACCAAATCAGGAAAAAAAATGTGCGAAGAAAGCTCCACAAAACCCCTGATCCCACCTTTGACCAATTGGCACTGTGGCTTTGTTTAACTGTTTCAGATCATCAGGTGGTACGTGACCTGTCGGCACAGATCGGATCCAATGGTGCAGCTGGATCCAATAGCTTTGTGGGGCTCTTCCTCCAGGCCGGCGTCCGCGGTTTTCAGATGTCACCATCATCTTGAAGAATCACTATATTAAATATAATATAACTATGTATAATATTGTATATAATATATGTATATGTATATAAAATATAGACTATATATTATATAATTTAATTTATATATATATGTACATTATTTTATAGTATGATGTATATATATGATGGTGTTATTGTATGATGCATAGCATGGTGTATGTATACTTTGGTGTATTTTTTCGGATTTACGATCGAGTCTGAGGCGTTGCTTGGTGCGAATGATGAAGCTTCTGGTACCTTCGCAGAACAATCATGTCCCCTGTGATGATCATAGCATTTTTTTGACAAACCCATTATATTCTCGTGAGTATATGCAGGATCCATTCTGTTCATCTAGTACAATATGGTTATAAGTTATATCATGTTATATCGTGTTATATCCACTATGTATTCACTAATTACCTATAGAATTGCTGGTTAAATCCCATGGGTTTTTGCGTTCTTTTCTTTCGAAGCGCCAGGATGCAGCCAACAAGGGCGAGCAGCTCTCCGAGAACTTTTTGAGGTCAGGGATGATCACGGGACGGAAACGGGACGAAAAACGTTGGATGAGATTTGGCTCTTGGAAGTTGGATATAGTTGGATATATCGTTGTACAAAGTTAGATATAGATGGATATATATATATGTAGAGGTTTCCAACTTGTGTATGTCTTTCGGGATTGCTATAATTAGTTATCTTGGAAAAATGGGGGATTTAATGAGATTTCATGGGATATATCACGAACAATATGGGATTGAGATGCCAACGGAAATAGTGTTGGTTTGTCGATTTTGTTAATGGCAACAAATGGTGATTCAAACTCTCGTTTAGGGGAGATGAGATAAGCAACTATTCCACCATGCAAAAACCAGTCAGATCTGCGAAGAATGTCATGGTTTGTTCCCCCAGCAATTTCTAGCACCATTTTAGAGGGCAAGAATACCCCATGTATACTGGCACACCCTTTGTGGGTCTGAACTTTTTACCCATACACTTAAATAATCCATTACTCATCAGAGGTCAAAAGATGAAGGTGATCTATTGCTATATGAGTAATGAAGCCCTTATCATCCCCTATCAACTTATCAACCAGAAAATTGCGAAGCAACTATCAAGACAGATCCAAACTGTCTATATTTTGCATGATTTGGGGCTACCCTCATTATAGGACAGCTCCATATCAACATCCATTACCCTCCGGTAATCAAACGTGGCAATGGAAAAAAACACCATTTAGTTCGATGATTTTCCCTATCGTCCCTGTATTACGGGGATTTTCCAGCCACGATTACCCTCCGGTTATCAAACATGGCAATGGAAAATACACTATTTATAGGTGATTTTCCTATTGAAACCCCCATTTCTAGTGGATTTCCAGCCAGCCACGTTTGATGACACCGGAGGGTACCAGAGGGAGGGTAAGCCTGGTGATCGCGAATCGGCCAGGGATCTTGTCCTCAACTTCCTGATCGCAGGCAGAGATACCACAGCACAGGCACCTGGGTACAAACGGATCCTGAGTTCGGAGCCACGAAAATTGTGATTTCATGGCATACGATATGAATGATAATGAATTACATACAGGATAAGAGTTGGATGATAGTGGTTTTATGAATACGAATGGAATTGCAATACTAATAGGGATATGAGTGGGATGAGAGTGGTTTAAGGGGCTTTAACCATGAAACATGGTGATTTAATGGTATATTCATTGGGCCAACCAACCAACTGAAATTCATCATGTCCTCCGTTCATATCAAACACCCGTAGGTTAACCATGGTGGATGAAATCACATATTTGGGGCAACAGAATAGGATTGACGTCCGTATAAATGGGGGATGGGGTTGTACGACCAGTATCATATCCCGAGGTGGTGGCCCCAGTTTGTTCACTATTTTGGTTTATAACTAGTAGCACCACGGAGGGATTTTTTGTAGATATGTCTAGGATTGTAAACCAGCTGCTTGTAACTGCGGGGCACCACTTCTTCCATTTTATGGAAAGTTTTGTAGGATGTTACCCCAGCACATTGGCACACAATTACCCCAAAAAAGATGAGTATGTTGAGGATCAAGAATGGTCAAGGTAGCCTTTAAAATAACCAATATTGTTGATTTGAGATGATGATTTGAATAGGTTAAAACCGGCAAGGCGTCTTCCATTTTTTGGACATTGTCTTTTGTTATCCTCGTATCAGTCGCAAGATGTATCCAAGTCTTTCCCAAAGCCAGTGCTGAAAGAAGGCCCTCACTGATTCGTTTCGGGTAAAGGAAGGTTTTGGCATCCTCATTTTGGCCTCGCATTCCTCATTTTGGAGATGTACATGTGATGTGGATTCTAGAACCCGTGCAATAACCGAGAGAGTATCATGGACGGCTTGGTTCAATTTGTAGTTCAGTCATGAATAGTTGAGGCTTGCCAAAAGGGATGTGTTCATTGCAACAGTAAGCTACCTGTAATTCCAGACAGGTCATTTCATGTCATTTCAATATATTTCAATCTGTGGTAGCACAATGCGCTTGTGCGTTCAGAGGCTCGTGTTTCTGCATCAACCCTGACAACGAAAATTAAACTACCTCAAACAATAGCTACATATATCATCATATATCTATGCTATATACATCTCATATATACCTACATATACATATGTACATACCTATATATACATTACATATGAGCCCTCAGAAAAACTACGGCAATACTTAACATGTAATGGACGGACATCGATGGCTGGAAATTGTGAAAACACGAGGCAAGCGATGCGACCTTTCCAAATAGCGATGCCCCCTTGGAAAAATGTGTCATACCTGTGCACGTACGTAATTTTCCTTTAAGCGATGGGATTGTTCCAAATTTCTGGATTGCTCACATATATATATATACAGATATATATATACACATATATATATACATATATATATATATATACATATTATATATATATATACATATTATTTACATATACATATTATACGTATATATACATATTCTATATATATATACATATACATATTATATATATATATACATATTATATATACATATATATATATGTACAATATTTAAAATATATATATATATATACATATATATATATATACATA
>Ga0126342_10019957_pt1 | contig 11324 bp, 8 predicted proteins | sample Cyp1metagenome_FD_92528 | JGI IMG/M metagenome (GOLD analysis project Ga0126342, IMG submission 92528) | Coral microbial communities from Lord Howe Island, Old Settlement Bay, Australia - Cyphastrea 1 metagenome | ecosystem: Host-associated > Invertebrates > Cnidaria > Coral ...
CAAATAAATTATTTGATGGGTTCACATGTTTTACGATTTTATATATGTTTGTTACACGTGGCGCTATGCGATGCCGGTGTTGATCAGGGTCTGTTTGGGGCGCCAGGGTCACCGGTGCCATAACCTGAGAAACGTCAGCCTTGTCAGCCTTTTGCTCGAGGCGGCAGCAGATGCTGCATGCAAAGAATCTAGAGTGCCACCCACCGCTTATCACGGCGGTACTGTACCAGGACTTAAAAATCATCGCCCTGCTCCTGTGAGCACGAGCCGATCCATGGCAAGAAACCTCCCTTGGAGCCATCCAGGACAGGCAGTGGAACAGATGGGACTTTGCATGCAGAGAGTATGTGAATGCGGCACGTATAGCGGCAGCACAGACCTCAGAATATAACTGCTTGAGCTCGTTAGTCCACGAAGACCATGGCGGTCATTGGCCTAAGCAATCGGTACCGCCGGTGCTCACAGTATTATCTGAGAGGGCCACCAATAGCCTGCTTCGTGTGATTGAAGAATATAAGCGGCGTACTGGCCTGTATAAACCGCAATGCGGCCATGAGTCGCTGTATTGGAGGAAAATCATGGCAGGTTTGTGTCTTCCCCCGCGGTCTCCGTTTGTAAAGCAACCAACAGCAGATCGCAACACGCTGAGGGGATGGCTCTATCAATATGACTGACCACGCCAGTGGGATCAGGCCATGCTAAAAAGTCGAGTGTGCTGCGCACCCTGCAGGCTGCTGTGCATCTACCTTGGTAGGTCTCAGGCTAGTGAGTCTTGATAGGCACTGCAATCGGCCCTTTCTGTGTTGAACCCACTGCCCAACAATGTGCATCTTTCGGCTCAACTGTCATAGATGCGACAGGCAAAGACCTATCCTTAGAAACCAGCTAGTTAGGCCATTGTTTCTCGGTGACTTGGCTCTCCCTGTCGTTTGTGCATCGGTAACTTAACTACGGCCTTGCCCCTCATTCTTTTACATCTTTGTTTCTTCCATCTGATTTAGTGGTTTGTGTCTGCTTTCTCTGACTGCTGGCTGGTCTCGAACCTCAGTATCATTTCTTGTTTATCCTTGACTCGTCCGGCCGCAGATTGGTCAGGCTTGTCAAGTTCTCGTATTATCCCCCTGTTTGATTTGGTCCCCAACTCGGTTGTACTCGTCTTTTCTGGCCGCAGATTGGTCGGGACTGCCGATACACCCTTCCTCCCCCATTGTTAACGACTTTGTTTCTTGTTGCGAGTGCCTGGCTGTTCCGGCCGCAGATTGGTCAGGATTGCCAGCACTTCCCCCCCCTTTACCCTTTTTGTACCCATCTCCCTGTTGTAGCATCAGTACCTGTGAGGTCAGGTGCCCTCAGCAGAGCTACGTGACACTTCTTACCGCAGATTGGTCGGGAGTGTCACTAGCTAATCACATGTCGCTTCGTACCAGAGATGAAGCGGTACACAACTGGTATACTGCTGACCCAGACGTGCAGTTCAAAGATCTACTTCAAGCCTTCGAATGCTACAAAGACATCTCCACAGAGTGTGGATTGAATGTCTCGGTCCATCAAGGATGGCGCATCGGGGATCCGCATAAAAAGAAAGGGAAGGTAGATCGACATGATTATGAAATCTTGACTGCCAATGGGCTAGAGGTGGTACCTGGTCCGCGGTGGCACAGTCTTTATCGGTGGCTTGTTAGTCAATCCGACGAATTCTGCCCATTTGAAACTGTCTACGTTGTCACCGACAATCGGGATCTTGTCTCCAACTCAGTCCGCGATGTTCCAGGGCTTGCGCACTGGCCCACCGTTGCAGCCTGGTGGAGAGAGCGCATACAATATGTAGGCCCATATGGCGAACGTACCAATGTTGTCTTTGTGCCAATTGCTGCAGACACTGGCCTGGATAAGGTACACCCCACTTGGGCTGGAACCTACATACTGAACGCGTGCGTCTACCTCTTCCCGTCTACCAACTTTGCGCTCATTGATTCCGACTGCGTGCCTGTCACGCTATTTGAAATACAGGAGCTGTGGCACTCCAGTAGCCACCATGAGCATACGGCTGACGACGGTAGACATATGGAGCAGATACCGAGTAGCCCAATAGCACCTGCCCATAAGCGATCGCGTTCTGTGGATGCAGGTAAAGCTGATCAGCCATCGGGGCCGCCTATTAAATTATCCAAGTCCAAAAGTGTTGAGAGTCTCCTGCCTACTCGAACGAGAGACTCATCACCACCAGCAGCAACCCCATTGGAAGAAGAGGTCGATTTTGGTGGATCAGAGAGCGCGAGCCCGTCTTCACCATCTAGAAAAACAGACCGTGGGCTGGAACCCTCCATTGCGAGTGGTCCCCAAAGTGCAGTGGCGCCGAGTGGACACCCTGAGGCGCAAGCACAGCCTCCTAAGACTAAAGGGGTTATCCTCGTCAGTGAAGCTTTCACTGAAATCAATGCAGGACTGGTGATTGTACTGGCATCCGGTCACCCAGCTCCAGTTACGGAAATGGAGCTGCGAGACCCTGACCGTGACCCTGACGAGCTTGCTGCCCGCATCGTGATCTCTTATATGGAACATGTAGAAGGCTACTTAGCTACCACCAAACCTCCTCAGGACACAGAGCTAGCTGTTGCCAGTGGTCTGGTAGGTACCCCGCTGCTTGGCACTGCGACCAGGGTAACCGTCGATTGGTGCCATGCATGGAGCTTGCTTGGCCAGTGGTCTGGCCTGGTCACATTTCCGGTGCCGCAGTCAGGAGTGTGGCCACGGCATGGTCACTTGAGAGGCATCCTAAGTGGGTTCGTGGATAGGCAACCCAACTTTCACAAGTGGGCACGGCCCGCCTATGAACAAGGAGCTCTGCCGACCTTGAGCTTGCTGCCCGGGGAAGTTTCCATACGAGTACTTCCTGGGGACAAGATGTACCAAGCAATGGAAATTGAACCAGGCTACATGCGCCCGGTCATACTTCATGGTTTTGGCACCAGTGCAAAGCAGCGACTGCCGGGGCGCCTAACGGAACTAGCGCAAAGAGGCTGGCTTCCGCTTGCAGCTGCTCTGTTTGGCACTCCTGAATGGAAACCACAGTGGCTTCACCCTAATTTTCTCCCTGTTATTGGCCTGCGGGTCCATGCGAAAGTTACACCCCCGCCCATCACCAAGCGGCAAATGGTCTCCCTCCTTGGCCTGTGGGAGCGTAGCAATGTCAGTGACAGTAAGTGTCTGGCCCTTTCCCAAGCAGCAGACCTCTCCTTTGGCCTTCCCGCTGTGTTCTGCGAAGGCGAAGCTTGGGAGCTGAATGTCCAGGGGCAGATGGTTGATGTCGTCCAATACTCCCAAGGCATTTTTACTGGGCAGACTGCCCGTGAAGCACCCAACCTCAAGGACCGACCGCAACGTTGGGCAAACTGGGTTTTCTCGCTACCTGACGTGTGGCAGGAAGATGAAGCCATGCCGGACCGCCCTGTCATAGTGCACTGTAGCGGGCTTGGAGGGGGGCTCCTCAGTCCTGATCACGAGTATGATATCTTTTTTCAAAATCATGTGCAAATGAAAGTGTATGGTCCCTCTCTTGCCATGATGGACGACTGGGAACACAGAGTCACCCAACTAGGCCTGACTAAGTCCGTCCATGAATATGCAGTCTATCAACTATTGGCAACAGCACTCGGGTGGAAAGCGTGGCAAATCTTTATTTCGGAACGATTTGCTGATCACAAATTGCTCCTGTCACGGGCTATACGGCTAGTGACTGCTGCAGACATACGCCCAGCCCACAGCAGGCCCCCTCATCCCACTTGGACGACTGCTGTCCGCCAAATCATGCGATGCTACCACCCTCAAGGGAAACTGCTACTGCTCAGATCAAGCTTTCCACACTTGGTTACAGTACCTATGGTGGAGGGCTGCCGACCGGTGGACATATTGGGTTTCTCTGCTGGCTCCTATACAGGGTTAGCTGTGCATGAGATCCTGAATGAGTTTCGGTCCTTCCCTGGGAGCACGAAGGTAGCTGCTGTGGCTGCTCCACCAGCAATGCTAAGGCTAGCCACAGGAGAGCGCAAAGTAACCCTGATCCATTGTGCGGAGGACAAGCTCTGCGTTTGGCGGCCAGACTCGCTTGACGAGCTCAGCTACAGTGTTATCCTGATTGAGGGCATCCCCACATGGGCCGGGAGATCCAGACATGCATATGGCCACCTCCTCTTCGCCAACATAGAGGATGGTACTTATCAAATAGAACAACTCCAGGTGACACACCCTGAAGTGCTTCCACATGCGGTGCGGAGCGAAGGTCTCCTACGGATATTATCTTGGGTCAGTTTTGACCTCCCTGTCAGCTGCAAAAACACACTTAGTGCGCTGTTGCAAGCAGCCGGCCAGGGGTGTCTCAGCTTGCATACCGTTCCTATCGAAGGGAGAGACGTGCGCGATGACCCTATTGAATCCGAAACAGCTCTGCAGGCAGCCCTGATTGCAATGGTCCCTGTCCCTGGGCATGCCAGTTCCGAGGGTGGACACCTCATTCAGAGCCTACTGGTTGAGTTCCTTAAAGGCTTTTCCCTCCGCACTCTGATCTTCTTACTGGATATGGTCCTGCCCCAGTTGGATGCCTATCACTCTGGGAGGAGACTGCAGCATCTTCAATCATGGGTCAGTGTGGAGTTGTCGCAACAACATGACCGAGGCCTACAGGGCACCTGGTGTGTGGTGAAATATAGGTATGAAGCCTATGCACAGTTCCATGTCATACAGCTGGTGACCGAGGGTGCACCAATCTTGCTATTTAGTGACCCGACTGCGATTCCCCGGGCAGATCCATGGGCCCTATGTGAGGCCGGTGCATTGGGAAGCATGGAGTCCAACGTTATGGCAGGGCGAGCACTCCTGGGCACATTCCAGCTGCACAATGGGCTGCGCAGATGTGCTGTATTCATTGTACAAGAAAAAGTTATGCAGGGCACCAGCAGGGCGGCGGCCTACCGAGCCTATCGGAGAATAGCCCCGAAACATCTGGAGCTAATCCTGGTCTCAGGCCCAGTTGCTCGCGAATTTTGTGGGCGATTACTGCAACAACATGCAAGTGGCCTCGAGTATTTTGATCCCAGGGAGGATTGGCCTGCGCCGATTGAGTACCACATGGTTACGAGTCTCTTGCTAGAGCAACTCTTCTTCCTCGGAGATACTCGGAGCAGATATGAGTTGCAAGTCTTTGCCCAAGCCAATGCTGCCCGGTTGCCTTTAACTATGGGCATACTGCAACCGGGTATCTCACTCCGACGCATGGGTCATGAACAGAAGACACAGCTAACAGATGCGCTAGTGAGAATACTCCGTCGCTTCCTAACCCCTGCCACAATCGAACTGGAAGGCGAATATGACCAGTATATGCGAGACTGCCTGCTGGCACTTGCTGGACATGGGGATGGGCACATTCTGACGGTGATTGTGGCGGTGCTTCTTGCTGTCTTAACCGGCCGCTCGGACCTGTGCATTGCGGGAGTATTTGGCGCTGGAAAAACTCGCTCCCTTGCGGTCCTATTGATAGCTCTCAGCTGTGAACTTAAGGACTTCTCAGCCGTCATCTACACGAAAGAAAATGTTGCGGCCAAGGCGCTTGCAGATCAAATCAGCGATCTTGCTCCACCGACACAGTCTGATTTCGGGCGATTGCTCGGGCGCATTGAGGAAGGCAAAGGGGAAGCGTATGCCACCAACATTGATGTGTGCTGTAGTGATCGAAATAGAATCATTGCTAGTAAGCGTATACTGATTGCAACGGGTGGCTCAGCTACAGCGGAAATGTCTATGCGCTACTCGTGCTTCGGCCAATGGCTTTCACGCGTGTGGATGGCTTTCATGGATGAAAGCCAGCAGTATGGCAACTACCAGGAAATCGCAGCATTAGCTGCCATTCAACAACCTGCCCTCCTAGTTTTTGTCGGAGATCATAGACAAACTCCAGGCGGACTTGCAAAGGGGCGCCTTGCAGCTGCCAATAGGCAGAAACTTCTCCAACGCCCGTTAGGCCTTCGAGCACTAGGAACCCCTGGAGACTATCTTCCCCCGGCTAAGCTTGGGCGGCTAATAGAACGATTGTGGCCTGATGCCAGCCAGTCCGCTGAATCTGACCTTGCCTGCATCCTCAAACGGGGGCGGAAGCCACATCAAAGTGTCTGGATTTCCGCTGCTGACACGAAGGAACTCCCGGCATCTCTTAGCCGAATATTTGACGATGACACGATCTCCAGACTCAACTATGAAAGTGGACTGATTGCTGCAGCTGTGACGGTCTTGTTAATAGCCACGGCGCCCGAGGAATTCAGTATCCCAGAGTGCGCCACTACTCTAGCTGCTGCAGGGCTAGAAGGCCCCCATCGATGGGGTATCATCCTACCTAACAGCTCGAGAGTATCACTGCTCACCTATAAAGCCATTGTGGCGGTGCGTTACCCCGAGCTGGTGTTGCATGATGTGAGCCCCATCCAGATCGGCCACTTTGTGCCGCACGATCTCACCGTAGAGTACGGAGGCTTCAGAACGGTGTTGTGGGAGGCGCCGAAGGATCTTCGTACTGCAGTGGAGGATATCGTTACCTTTCTAGCTTTCCTCCAACGCCGGCACAGAAACCTGCACCAGGGGGCGACGGCGCAGCTGCTGGTCATGTGCAACCGAACAGCAGTGCATAACCAACTTGTCCAGCATGGTTTCCGTACAACCTGGGAGGGTGGGCTGCGCATTACCACATCCTCTTCTGCAGCAGGGGCAACAGCTCGTATCGCTATCATTGTGCAGACTGGTTGCGGGTTCTTGAGTGGGAGCCGGCGCGGTGTCAGTGAGGAAGAACGAGAAGACTGTTATGGAAGAGCAACAGTGGCCCTGACTAGAGCCATCCAACATACCTATGTTGTGTCCCCTGTGGACATGGGAGGGTTGATAGGGGTCGCACAAACCCTGGCAGTTTACCATTATGGTTACCTGACGCTCAAGAATCGCACGATCCAAGAGCACGAGCGCTTGTCTCCACCGACAGATGCTGCGGCTGTGTTTGAGTGGGGGCTGGATACGCCGTTTGCCTCACAGGACAAACCACCGCTTGCAATTGCGATGGTGATATCCCTCAATGGGGAACGTATGGTACGACGGTACCGCTTGGTTGTGGTACATAAAACCCGGCTGAAGCTCAATACACAAGTCACTGTGGCTTTGACGTCGCACACCACGGCCCATCATCTGACCACCAGTGATTTCTTCCCATGTTCCATCGACCGGGAATATTTGTATGGCTATGCTGCGGATGGCTACCGTTCCCCTTTGTGGTTGTGTGCAGCTTATGAGGGGCGGCCTGTCCTCGTCCATCGACACCGGGCCACTACACTGTTTTTCCACAAAGCTGTGCAAGACAGGAAGGTCTTCGTGCTTCCGGGCATCCACTTTTTCGATGCTCATCGGCTTCAACCGCAACTACTCTCTGCTCTTGAGGAGCGAGTTGGCCCCCGGTCCAAACTGCAGATTGGTCCTGAAGGAGCAGAGGATACGGTGCAGGACACATTCTCTGACGAAGAATCCACTTCCACTGACTCTAGTGCTGCTGCAGAGGAGCTCTCCGATGATTCTCCATGGTGTCCGCCGACTCCCGACACGCCAGACGACCCGTCTGAACTGGAAATTGCGAGTGCGGCTGACATTTTGGAAACTATGATGAATAGCTCTCAGCCACAGAGTAACATCTTTTTCCAACCGAACAGCTTGGGTGCCTTGCCGCACTTATGGCTACAGGCAAAATTGACCATCTCGCTCACTCCTGTTCTTGATAAGTTTGCGCGAGTCTTTATGACCATTGCGGCAGAGCTGTGGGTCCGAGGGCGGATCGACACAGTGGACGCGGTTTTTGCCACTGTCGCAAGACATTTCACGGTCCGGCTTGCGGAGGTGCTTGCACAGTACCTGAGTACCCTCATGAGGACAGCTGAATCATTGGCCACGCCAGAAACGGAATGCCTACTATATACGACCTTTTGGCTTCGCCCAATCCTGTCCGAGCTTATTGGGGCAGCGACAGAAACCTGGGACGTCAACCGATCGAGAGCTCCAAGTGGGCCCGTCAAGGCGGTTGTCAGTCAGCAACCTCATGTGAGGCACCATGCAGGCGTCGAGGTACTCTCAGGTATCTCTGCCCTGTTTGCGTGGTTCCCCGCTAGCTGGGCTAGCAAGATAGCACCAGCATTCATTGGAAGCGAGGTGTCCAAGATTGCCCCCCAGGAAATTAGTATTGCCTGCCCGAATCGTGACTGGGACGGAGTGCAGAACACAGCGGAGGCTCAGGCTCTCCAAGCAGTCCGTTTCATTGACAAAAATGTGGCTGGTATTACCCTAGGGTTAGAGGAGGAGTTCCAGGAGGCAAACTGCTTCTCGGAACTGCTACGTGGTTACATTGCAGGAGCTGTCGCACCGTACATGATGCGTGGCCTCATCCCGATGAGTGCCCTCCGCGTCTCATTGGATGTTATTGTCCCTTCACCAAAAGGACTGACGCCTGAGAAGTGGAAGCAAACGGCTACGCTGTGTCCACTGGACTGGCCCTCCAATTATAGCCTTCTGCGACTCTGGCATATCACTGAGGACCTTCATGAATTTGTGGCGATGCTTGCCAAGCAGATGCAACACCGCCACATGTTTGTTTCCTGGGATATTGATCATGGGAAGTTCATGAACCGGGTGCTTTTTGAGCATCCTCCGAACTATATTACCGAAGCTGCTCTCAAGCAGCATTTGCGAGAGAACGAGTTTCCTGACAGGAGGGTACGTAAGACTGCTCCGCGCCAGGACGTCGAGACCTATCACCGTAAGTGTGAACAACTACGACGATGTGCTGCTGAGCAGGAGCAAGCACAGCCAGTCTCATTCGCTCTACGCAATAGTTGGGCTGACACCCTCAGAGCTGATAAAATCCACTACAAAGAATTTACAGCTAGGAGTCAAACTTAATCGCTTCCTCTTCCCCCCTTTTCTGTGTTGTTTCACTGTGTCACCCCTTTCTTTTTCGTTAGTGTTTTGTAGGGTGCTGCGCAACATTGGATGCAACCTTTTGATACTGCCCTGCCCACGCGCGTTACTTTAGTGACCTTGCCTGTCCTTTTGTCTCTGGTGGTTATGTGCCTCTTTTCCCCCTTTCCCGGTCTTGTCGTGTGTTTCCCCCTCTTCCCCCCCGTTGGCTGTCCGCTGTGGCTTCCTGGTGCAGTTGTTGCCGCTGGTCCCCTCCTCCAGGTTACTGTTGCTCGTTGACCGGCCTGGTTGCCTGCCCTTGTGTTGGGTGTGTTAGGGTCCCCTGCTTCCTCTTTCCTCCTTGTCCCATGGCACTAAAGGCTTTGGCCCTGTGTGGGGCATTCTGCCCTCTACACCATGGTTGTCGGGTTGATTGTTGGTGCTTGGCCTCCCTGCATGTGGGGATTCTCCTCGGAGATCCAGTAACCCCCCCTTTTGGACACCGTTAGAGTGGTACCAGTCTCCTTCCCACCTGGTACTGCTTTTTCTCCCTCTGTCCTCTCGCTGCCTTCCCTGGCTCCCGTCTTCTGTTATCCTACTAAGGACGAGGCACAGTTCCCACCAGTTACAATTGCAGAAAGGGCCCGGTGCTTAGTACAGGGTATTCACAGCTGGTCCCATGTTCATCGACCTGACGCACTAAGGCACATTGCACCGTCCTTCTTCCTTTCTTGGGTCTTGTTTCCTTTGCGCTTTTGTTTTGTTGTTTGGTTGGTGTTGTGGCTGCGGGTTTGTTTTGCCTTTTGGGTCTTGTTGGTTTCCGTGTTCTCTCTTGTCTTTGTCTTGTTTTTGGTTTTTGGTTTTGCCTTGTGCATCTGACCGCAGATTGGCCGGGTGCATGAGCTCCCCTTTTTCTTTGTGTGTGTTGGTTTCTTCTGGTTTCTTCTGTTCCTTTTGGTGTTGGTGCTGTTGTTTCGCTTTCTTCTCTGCTTTGCTGGTGCCTCTTGCGTCATTTTTGCTGGCTGTCCCTCCCTGGTTGTCACCTTTTTGGTTGGATTCGTGTCGTTGTTGCCCGCTCCCTCCCCTTTTCTGTTGGTTTTGCTTTGTCCCTCGTTGCTCCTTGGAGCTGTTGGACTCTAATTCAATGCGCCGTAGCCGGCCGGAGCCATGGACTGGGTTGCACTGCAGCGAGCATTTCTGGTGTTCCAGGTCTGCTCTCTGTGGGACAATCTGGGGCGCCCCCGTGCAGCAAAGGCTGCTCACATGGCACATGCAGCGCTGTCGCCATTGGTATGAATGCTGTCTCGACTCAAGGGGTGAGTGATGATGCTCGTACTGGCGATGGCATGAATCCTTATAGTCCTTCTCTCACACAATGCACTGCAGGTCTTACTGAGACGATGACACTCAGGATTGCCTGAACAGATCGGTGAAGATGTGGTACTGTCCCTGGATTCGGTAGTGCTGCACTATCTACTACATTTGTATTTTTGGGGAGTCACGCGCTCTCAGCACTTCTATCCTGGCCTACGTGACTATCGTTGGGAGTCATCACTGCGTCGCTCCTGATGCAGACTCTTGATATGATGCATGTTTTTTACTCGCTGGCATGGACTTTTTTGCCATGTCCGGCGACTGACTACTTTGCCCGTTCCTCCCAGTGGGAGGAACGGTCTACTGCCATTGGCCGCGACAGACATTTGATGGGCTACACCTTAGCAATCGACTACTTAGAAGCATCTGTAGATGACAAGACTCTGGAGAAGCACTTCTGAGAGGATTCTGAGAGGGTGAAATAGGCGGTGGATTGTAGTGAGAATTTGTTTGTTTTGCATGTTTTTAGACGTGATACGTCTTGTCACCTACTCAACACAGCTTTATTTGAATTCGTTTGCTTTTATGTCACGTAGCGTAGTTTTCTGCAGTGGGTCTCAGGCGATTCCCGCTGCAATTGCAGCTTATCCACCTTTTTTGTTTGTGGGTGTTTTTGTTGGGCCCTGCCCTGTTTTTTGTTTGCTTTGTGTGGTTTGCTTTCTGACGAAACGCAAATCTGGCTGGGGGATTTGCGGGTCGTCTTGTGTGGCGCCTCTGTTTCTTTGATTGTTTCATTTGTGGACTGCTGCATCGTACATGGCCACAGTGTCATGTACATCTCCTAATTTTTGTTTCGCTTCTCTTTCCTTTAGGACCGAGCCTTGTGCGACATCGGCCATGCTAGAGAAAAAAAAAAATTGAATGGGGCGTCAAACAAGCCCCCATGGAGGCACCAGATTCAGAATGCTGAGGGCCCAGTTTTGGACCCTTGCGCTAAGCAAATATATTTCAGAAGGGACCCAAAAGTGGACCCTCTTAGG
>Ga0126342_10019958_pt1 | contig 11324 bp, 15 predicted proteins | sample Cyp1metagenome_FD_92528 | JGI IMG/M metagenome (GOLD analysis project Ga0126342, IMG submission 92528) | Coral microbial communities from Lord Howe Island, Old Settlement Bay, Australia - Cyphastrea 1 metagenome | ecosystem: Host-associated > Invertebrates > Cnidaria > Coral ...
TATTTCCTCCATTTTTCTCCAGGTTCCTTTGCGTGGTGTGCCAGCAACCGCTTCACATCGCGCAGTGTGCCGCGCATTTCGGGTCCATTGACCATCTGCAACAGCTCATGGCAACTTGGAGGCTGAGTCGATGATTTGGCGCAACTTTTCCCCATGGAAAATCCAGTAGAAACGGAGAATCGATGGAAAATCTATCGAAAATCCACTCGAAACGGGGATTCAAGGACCTTTTTTTCCAAATATGTCGTAATTTTGGGGGTTAAGCAAATCCAAGGCGAACGTGGAGGCCGAACAAGTGATCCATTCACAGGCTGCTGTGAAGCTGCGCCTCCGGCACATTGATTTAAGCTTGGAGGTCATCGATGAGCCTTGGATGAAGATAGGAAACTTGGTGCTGTTCCGGCTGTCCCCTAACGATAGCTAAGTTGGTGAAAACAACTAGGCTAACTAACTGGGGTTGAAGTTTGATGGATTAATCAAGCCACTGATGACTACTGTTGATTAGGGGGCACTACAGTACTTTGTATCGGCAAGCATCCAATGTGTTGGACCCCAGAAAGGGAAACTGCTACATTTGATCTGTCAAGCATAAAATGGGAAACATACACATTGGACAAAAAATGCAATCATAGTTCAGTGCCCAATTTCATTGTTGGATAAAGTATTGGAACACAAAAAACAGTGGTTCAATACCAATCTATACCAATTATGTAGTAACCCCAAAAAAGAAAAACGTGTAATACGTTAGATAACAAGTATGGAACTTATTATGGTATTTAAAATATCTATACATATTATATTACAATGATGGAACTTATTATGTTAAATGTTAAATGTCTAGTTCTATCTGTTGTTGCGGGTGATATCTATAGTTCGCTAGTGTTGGTCTCAGAACTCTTGGATGCCATGGTTCGGCTCCAGGGTAAACTCTATTTTGTTTGTTGTAAGATGTTATACGCCCTTTTACAGGTCTCCGAAATAAAGGCCCTTTGTATGCTGTGTAGGCATATATATATAACATATATATATATATATATATATATATTTAGAATATACATATATATATATGTACACTGTATATATACACATATATTTACAGACATGCCAGACATAGATGTTATGGGTTGGGCCCATGGTTCCGTGAAGGTAATCGAGCCTCTGCTCAAGCGGTCCTTGACATTCCTTGGCCGTGTTTTCGGATTTCCAACGCCTCATTGAAATACGCCCCTGAAATGAATCATGGAACCCTGTGGTTTATGGTAGATGCCCTCTGGTAAACTAACGTAACTATGGAAAATCACCATTTTGGTCTTGTTTAAACCATGTCACCAATCATCACCACACAACTGGGATCTCTGCAGCTACTTGGAGGCACATCCCAATTTGGTATACCTGTAGCTGACTCTAGATGTTTTCCAGATATTTAATGATAATTTAAATTTGGGCATTTGACTTAATTTGACTTTGATATTCAAATTTCCTGAGATCAATTTGTATGGAGGTTCTTCAAACTTATTCATATTTGGGGGGCGATTGAAACCGCCAAAAAGATGGATTGTGAATTGAAATCATCATTTGGAACATGATTGGGTGGAACACTCCCATTTCGGATGTCTCCGGATGTGATGGTCTACAGTATCATGTGATGGGATGTTATGGCTTAGATCCATTTTTGCAGATATTAGTGAGTCCCTACTAGTTACAATATGTACGATGTTTTTTTTTTGGAGTGCGGCGACCTCACTTGCCAACCTCACCATCAAATGAAATTGGTTGGTCATCAATGGTTATCATTATTTGCTCAGATAGTTGAACCTGCAAGTGGTTAGTTATGAGTTAGTCATTTGTCGCGTCCCTGCACTAAGTGATGATGATCCCTAAAGACTGATATTGGTGTGTCTGAAACTGATATGTATACCCCCTCGAATGGCCATTTCTCGCCGACCAGGAAGGCAGCACCGGTGGCCAGGCGACTCACTTTGTGTAGATCGTGGAGTCCAAAAGGGTGATGGGTCATGAGAGAGTAGATGGACCCGGATCATGATCCCATCTACAACAAGATAATTTACCCATCCACGTCCATGGTCATTAGATATTAGAGATCTAGAGATCAGTGGTGATAAGAGTAAGACCGGATTCAAAAAAATATGTATGTGATCATTGTGCATGGTCAGAATGTCGCCATCCCATGAAATGGGCATCACTCCATTGACCCTCCCCTAGATTCCCCCTAGATTCCTGGCGTAGCCAATCTTTGGCCAAGCGATAGATTTTGACGACAGAGGTTGTCCAGCTAGAGGCAGGTTGTCTGCGGCAACGTGCAGCACATAGCGAATTGTTTGAGTGCCGTAATGCAAGGAAGCGTTCAGGCTCAGTGCACGTGCTGTAATCCATGATCACAATGATCAGTTAATATCAGTTACTGTACTTTCAACAGACCACCCACAAAGATCATCTGCACATTGTAATGCTCAATTTTTGTTGAAGTGATACTATGGGAAGTGGTTCAGAAAGGTTCAGGCTTCAATTTGGCCCAGATTCGGAAAGGGCTCTGGCAATCATATGGGCAGGTCGTGTAGGTAAAGCTCCTGAGGTGAACCAAACTCTGTGTTCCACCGTGGGTGAATACGAAATTCCGAAATGCCTTAGTGCATGGACGCTTATATAGCTAGTATGAAGAGCAAATTAGTTCCCCGGCTGATGGCAGCCACAGATTTCAATGGACATCAGCCATACGCTTAGAGATTCCAGGGCCACAGCAGCTGGAAAATTGGCGTGGTGGAGCTCCCTTTGCCCTGGACATGTAAATGTGTGCAGCCACCCTGGAAACGATAGAACAGTTGGAAACCTGAAAAATATTGGGAAAACATGTGTACCATCATGGAAGTACTTGTTCTATCTCTCTTGGGGGTTACTATATCTATACATTCATCTGATTTGTATAAAAGTCATTATAATATATATATATATATATATTCATTCTGTATAATGATATATTTATATACATATCATTATACACACATACATATGTACTTATATAATCTTATAATGTATAGACGCATGTAAAACATATACATCTTTGCGCCTCTCGTGTGGGCAGGGGCTGAGTGGCCCAAAGAAGGCCGGGATGGGCTGGGGTCCAAAGTGATAAACCAACCAACATGGGGATATGGCTACAGAATGGAAAAGGCGGAATGAATTTGAAACGATATGATTGGTGGTTTCAAGTTATCTAAGTGACCCGGACGATTTGTAGATGCAATGCCCAGCAGTTGGACGGACTCAATACGCGGCCGTACTCAGCCGTACTCCTAAGGACCTAAGGATGTTTCAGCAGGCAAACAAGTCCGACATATGCACTTGGAAAATATTAGTGCAAATGTCATGAGAATCCCTTTTTTAATCAAACTGCAAGGATCAGAAGCCGAAGCCGAAAAGTGTGAGGCTTCACCACACAGAGATTTTCCAATTTTCCGTAGCTGGGATGAGGATCCCAAAGCACCAACCAGCAATGTCGGGGGCCAATTCAGGAGGTATCTCAAAGTCCAAGAGTTTATCGTTATCCTACTCTTCCCTGGCCATAAAATTGGATAAATTGGGTATACCATGGCATACCCTAGTTCTGAAAAAACCGATTACAGTAATACAATATATATGTGTATGTATTGTATGTGTATATATATAAATATACGTTTGCAAGTGTGCATATTATAGTATATGTGTATATATATATATATCCCACTATATCCCATTATATAAGTCCCTCCCGTGACATATCACGATTGGAAAATACGTAAAACATCCCCATCATCACTATGCCGAGCCATGCCGGTGAGTGACCCAGCTGGGGCGGACAGAGAGGTGTCTTGCTTCCGAAAAGAGAGAAATGCGCGGTTCAACACGATGCTTACATCCATGTCCCAGGGGCTGCTGTATGTATGATTTATCTATATGTGTATGCATATGCATACATTTTATTATATATATATTTATACAAACATACAACTACAGACTCTGTAATTATACAGATATGTGTTTAGATACACAGCGGAAAGCAAGAGTTTGTGCAGAAATGCAGTAGGAAAAAAAGTGCAGGAACATACAGGAACCCATTCTGGTGAAGACCGAGGCCAAATACAGAGCCAAGGCGAATCCCATAAACTTGGATGGCTATCCGCGCCAACAATAGGAGCTATATCGCCCGATGTAGGATGGATGACCATACCCCATATACCGTATACCATGTTTCGACCATGGCACATATAAGAATCAATAAGAATCATGGTTATCACTCAGACTTTCTTGTTGAAGTTTGAACTGAATCTCATACTTCAACTCTGGCGGTTTGTACATCTAAAGTTGATCTTTTTTTGCATACCGTCACGCAGCAGAGGTCACAAGTCAAAAGGTGTGCAATGTGTTAATTTGATTTAATTTGTATAATTTGGATAATTTGATATAAATTGAATAATTTTAATATGCTTTACGCAGTCAAAAACCACTAGTTATCGCTGGGAGAACCGCAGCTAGCAGCTGCTGGACTGCGCGTGCGAAGGTCATGGACGTGCTGACAATGTCGAGGCAATGTCCGCAGAAACTCTTCGATCTCTGTGTGGAGGACGGGGCTTGATCCGAAATGGCAACATTGTGGTTGTGTGGTGTGTTTGTCTTAAGAAAGACGTATTTTGACCCAACATATGCTAACCCGATAGTACATATTATAGTCTTATATAAATGTATGTATATATATATATACATACAGGTTGGGGGAGCCTGAGACATATCCAAGGGTTCTGTTTTGGTATTGCTGAGGCTTCAACCCATAAACCTTATGAACAATCAGATATGGTATGATATGGTGGCATCAACCGAAGGAACAAAAACAATAGAAACAGCCAAACATGTGAATTTGACCCTTCAAACTTGGGACTTGGATGGATCTGGGGATTCTGTGTTTTAAACGTTGACGCTGCTCGCGAGCCCAAAAATGGGATGTAGCCAAATTCGAACGGCGGTGAAATTCTATCGGCTGCCGGTTTTTTTTTTTCAAGAAAGCATGCCAAGGGGAACTCTGTTGGCGTATCTTGACAAAACTGCCTGGAACCCCTGATAACATCCAAAATTCAATGGTCACATTGGTTTGAACATAGATTTGGCTATGGATCAAAACCTATGATACCAGTTTGAGGGGGTGATTCACCCACCTCCTTAAATTTCAGCGAGTTTGTGAACCGAAGGGGAAAAGGCACTGAGAAGTCCCATGTCCTTCGAAGGTTTGGTGACGTGGAAAGGGACATTATACATGTATATTTATATTATATATACGTATAGATATTTATATATATATATTATAATTAATATGTATATATATAAGGTACTGTAATGTTTATGGTGGTTTCTTAAAATGGAGGATACCCAAGTCACCATGGGCTTCAATACTAAAATAGTCTAACGACTTGGATAATGTGGGGGTACCCCAATGGATTGGACACCTTTATATACATATATATATATATGTATATATATAGCAATGAACAATCTCCCATTTATGGATGCGTTTGCCAGCGAACTAACTAAAGCTCCATTTAGTTCTGGGATTTCTGGGCTTGTCATGTTTTGATTACCTGAGGCTATGTAGACGATGGGTTTTACAATCCAGGTTCCTAGCTGAAACCTCCCCAAATATCTGTAGCCAGGACTGTTGGTTGATATCAACAAGGTAACTTGAGATCATTCAAGGCTTGATCATCAAAACAAGTGACGTCGAATCACTTGAAACATGATAATTAAGCCTTTCCTTGCACTCTTGGACCTACCCCAATTTAACATAGCTATTCAAAATTATCGAGTTTTCCCTAAATCATCTAGTTTGGGACCATGGCTTCCAGTTCGCTATGTAACATTTTGTCGCAGCTTGGACCAACGCAAGGAGAATCAGTTCTACAGTCTTTGTGCCCACGTCGGTGAGCCAGACCGGAAGAATGGCGACCATAACGCGTGCTCATGGCTGTCCAAGAAGGCTTGGAAGGAGGCCATCAAAGACTCAGTGCCTTGGCTGCTGTTTTTGGTGATAGATAGGTAGACAATTATCGTTGGTTTTGGGGATTTCCTAAAATGGTGGTACCCAAAAATGGATGGTTTATGATGGAAAATCCTTTTAGAATGGATGATTTGGGGGTACCACCATTTTGGGAAACCTTAATATAAAGGTATATAATAGATAGAGCTAATTAGAGCTATATATGGATAAAGAATGAAGGAGCTGCATGGGTACATTGCTACATTTATTACATAGTCTGTTCGTGGGCAGATTGAAAGACTGTTCAAGGCCAACAACTCATGCCAACACTGTTAGGCATCAGAGACTCACCAATCGGACCTGTTGGTAGTCTTGCGGCCAGATAATTACATGTTCCCTGGTTTCAATCTGCTCGCGGGAAAGGCATTCATCACCTGACTTAGTGTGACAGTTTTACAAGCCAACTGAATTACTCATAAACGTGAATGAGTAAAATTTGCCGTGTATGTATATATAATATACATGCATATACATATTGTGTATGTATGTTTATATATATATGCATATTAATATTGCATATATACATATGCATATATATATATGCATATATATATATATATATATGCATATATACATATATATATATGCATATATATACATACATATATCAAAGGTCTTTTTTTGCATGGCTGAAACCATTAACCTTTACAATTAATTTAACAAGTCACACCATTCGTGACCACATGCGGCATGTTTGAATTGAATTACATATCTGTATTTATTTCATTGAATTTAGTCAGGCCACTCTTCTCTAATCTCATCCAATCCATGTAATCTAATTTGATCAAATTCATCAAACTTCAGAAACATATGAAAGTTCTTGCATTTGCGCTTATCCCTGGGCGACTCCCCTGTCAAGGCTGAGATTGTGGAGAATCTTCTCAACCATTATGGGGAATGGCCGCAGTGCAAGCTCTGCCCCCAGGGCCAGGGTTTTGCCCAGCACCTTCCGGCCGAAAAACATTGGAAGAGACTCTGGGACTTTCTCCCTACCGGCAAACCCATTGTGGCTCGAAGCGATTGAAAAGAGACCCAAAAAGAAAGATACCCTTTGGTGATTTAACGTAGCAAACTGGAAAATCACCATGTTTTATAGGTAAATCATCATGTTGATCATCTATAAACGGACCATTTTGCATGGCTTTGTCAAATAACCAGAGGGTACAGAATGTTATGGATCTTGTCGACTTGGTTAATGTGAACCCTGCAGAAACTTTTTTTCTGGTTAATGAACCAGGGGGTTAGCCCCAAACAAAAGTTGCCAAACATATGCTGCCATTTCATGGCACTCCCCATTTTTTTTTCATCAGCCTAGGCCGTAGCCATAGCTATAACATGTTACAATCCATTTATTATGGGATAACCCACGGTTAGGATCATTCACCAGGGGATTCGGAAAACCAGCGACCGATTCCTGGGATGACTGTCCAGCTGTATTCTATAGCTGACACACAGTTCAGTCGCCCCTATACTGGTTGTGAAAACACTATCCAGGTGTAGTTGAAGATGCACATTATATATATATATATATTTTGTGTCTCCAGAATTTTCAAAGTGGGCAGTGGATACTATATCCATCATATCCATCTTTCATCTCAGGTACACTGTGCGAATGAATTGTGGCAGGAGTGGATGGTGGGTCCTGGCAAAATCAAGATCAATCACGTCCACGGCCAAGTGTTTATTTGCCGGGGGAGGACCGGGTTGTTGTGTGAACATTCAATATTGCCAAATTGCGGATAAATGGAGCAATGGATCAAACATCGGAATCCGCAACTTGGGTTTTCATTGCCACCAAATTATTCATAATCAAGTTGAATTGCCAGACATGTGGTTCAAACAATAATAAACCATGCCCCAAATCACCATTTTTATAGGTAGTATAAACATGTACAAACCATCAAGCATGGGGTGGTTGATTCTTGTTTTACCCACATGAAATATCACTATTAATCACCATTAATCACTATGAACCACCATTAATCATAAGTAAGAGGATTGATATCAGACCAAGCTGTTCACTTTGTTGGTCGCCAAGTCACCAAGGTGCAATGACCCATTTTTTGGCCCCGAGAAGTTGGATGGCTTTTCGAACTTCGAACCCGTAGATGTGTGGGTAGATCATTTCATAACATTCATATGTGCCATGATCCAAACATAGTGAATTTATTAAATACACATATATATATATAGATATAGATATATGTTTGTATTCAAATAAATGAAAGGGTCATCAAATCATTTTCATAGGGGATTTATGTGTATGATATATGATGATATATGTATGTATGCATACACTATGCATGATAAGGATTCGCAATATGGCATAGATGACTGTAACTCACATATGTGTATATATATATATAGGTAAATCTAGTAATATTGGTAATAAATACACCACATATATTTTCCAACATTATATGTGATATATCACACATATATATTAGTAATTTATAATATTTTGATGACTTGATATTGGAAGATATATATTTGGTGTTTTCCATCAGCAGGATGATGATCCCCATACCAAGCACAACGCGTGAATCCAGAACTTGTTCCAAGAAGATGTCATATATATATATATATATACGCCTACCAAGTTTTTTTGTTTGGAGATTTGATGTTCAAAAAATCTGAATGTACTATTGTTTTTAATATAAAAAAAGCAAACATCAATTTGGTGATTTAATTTCCTCTATATGTCAATATATATATATATATGTATATAATACATTGATTATCAAACAATAGAATAAACCAAAGCAAACAAACCTACCTGGGTGGATGATCCCACAAAATTCTTGCAGGACTCCGAAAAGCGCCAGGGGCCCACCCCTTCCGAAGGCGAGAAAAATTGCTTCGTCGAGTTCCACAAACATAGATATACTATATATATATATAAGCAAAGGGAATACACTGGGATAATATTGCTTAATATGGAATGTTATTACACTTCCGGAGTATGCAGCATATGATTTTGTAGAATCATGAATACATAATCAGCAACATTTTTTTGGGAGAATACTGGCTTGCAAAGTACGGCATAGATATGGGAGGGAGAAACCCTAGGAAAATAATCTACAAATGGTGAACTTTCCATATCTATGTTGATTTGCTGGAGAGTATAAAGCTATAGTTTTCGGAGACGACCCCACATATTGAGACCCCCCTCAATTGACTAGAGCAGCTTGGTGAGATTATCTAACTTTGACTAAGCTAAGAGGTTTGCTGAGGGTGCCAAAAAGATGGCGTGCTCCTTTCCATCATGAACCTTGCACAGAAGTTCAGGTGAGTGCTTCATTTCCTGTGCAATCACCTGCGCCGGTCCAAATGCCGCCGGTGCCTAGCTTACTACTTGAACCAAGACTTGTTTTTCTCACTCCTGGGTGATGCTGAACGTGAAAAGTGGTCTCTGTTTGCGTGGGATACCGATTTGGTTTTCTATCGTTTTCTGTCGTTTTCTGGCGTTCCATGTTTTTCGCAAATTTTCATTAAAACCTCCATTTCCAAGGCATTCCCCAGCCATGTTTAACGGCCAGACCGTTTCTTATTCTCCACCACTTGATCCTCGAAATTGAGGCGACTGCTGCGCCAGCACCCCGGAGCCAGGGATTCCCTGGTGCCTGTGGCTTTCCGGTGCCCAGGCTGAACATGAGTGTCAATAGATTGATTTTTTCAGGGGAATCTACAGGAAATACCTTGGAAATCGCCAGTTTTAATAGGTAAACCGGTAAACCTCTATAAATGGGCTATTTCCCTTGGCTATGTTAAATAACCAGAGGGTATATGGAAATATCAGGAAATGGTTCCATGGTTTTTACCCCCAATGATAAATTCCTGCAGATCCTCCCACCAGTCCGGGGATATGGGTCACAGTCTGGCCGCCAAGCGACGGGGTTTCCAAAGCGACGGAAAGGCTTAGACTTTGGACTCGTCAAAAAGTGTCAAAACGTCGGCATGGTTCTCTCGCACTTTCTTGCTACTCAGCATCAAAACTAGATAAAACTTGTCCTAGAGCCTCAGGCCTAGGGCATTTGCTCAGGTTCCATTTTTTGAGAAGTACAATATGATCAAAACCTACCCGCTGGCAGCTCAACATGGCTATGGACAGTCGCCATTTCATAGGTCAATAGTTTTTCTAAATGGGCCATGTTACATGATGTTCCAAAGCAGACTCTCAAATTACATCGAATTACTATAGGGTTAAGCCCCATTATTCCCATATGTTATTTCCGTGTTATTACCTTGTTGTTACCATGGGAAATTACATCATATATAAATGAGCCATATTCCCATGTTATTTCTATATTGGCAAAAACATCACACTGATGGAGTTAAGCCCCATGATTTCAGCGAGCCGGGCCGGTTGTAACTATCGATCTCCAAGATTCTTGGATCGGCGCATTGAATCCCCAGTTGGTTCAATCTCATTAAATAATGTCAACACCAAATTAATAAACCATGGTTGATTAATTAGGGGGGTACTCCTCCAATAGTCATGATTTGATACTTAAATGGTACCCTCCCAATTAAACAGCCTATGGGTTTATTAATCCGGGGTTGACATTACCATTAAACGCCATCAAATCAAATCCCATTAAATCCCATATAATATAGTTCTGTTGAATATTGTTGAATAATCACATTGTACTAATCCAGTGGTTGCTTCCTTTCTCGGAAATTGAGGCCAACTCCTCCGCACCTGCTGCGCCTGCTGCGGCATCCCAAAGCCACGGATTTCCCAGTGCGAGCTATGGCTTTCCAGTGCCCTGGCTGAATGGTCAATGGATTGAAGGACCTCCAGCATGGGACATGGAGACTGGGATAAACCCTTTGGTTATCTTCTGTTATCTTCATCGGTTACATACTGGTAATCTCAACTGACCGTCATCGCTGGGGCTTTTGGCCCCTCAACAGACAGAGACCACCATCAATGTCCCAGTTACTGGGTGAACCCTGCTTGGGTACTTTGAACTCATTGAACATGTTAGATCTCTCCCACAAAATGCAATAACTGAGAACATTACATTTCGCCGGAAAAAAAGAAAGGCTGGGTATCTAAGACTGGCCATCGAAAAGCCATGGGAGAGGCACAGCCGGCACTGATCCTTGCCAAAAACTAAGGGATCTGGGCCTTCAGAGGTCTCTTTTGCTCCTGACCGGAACTTTGCCACGTGGCGTTTGAAATGGTGCCGGTGCAGGGGCAGGTATTACCAGGTTTCAAGGTTACACTTGGCTTCCAGAA
>Ga0126342_10019959_pt1 | contig 11324 bp, 11 predicted proteins | sample Cyp1metagenome_FD_92528 | JGI IMG/M metagenome (GOLD analysis project Ga0126342, IMG submission 92528) | Coral microbial communities from Lord Howe Island, Old Settlement Bay, Australia - Cyphastrea 1 metagenome | ecosystem: Host-associated > Invertebrates > Cnidaria > Coral ...
GCCTCGTATTTGCTACGTCTTTGCAGCATTTCTGACTACCAGCCTCGCATTTACTAGGTACATGCTACCTTTTAGACGACCTACGTAGCACACATACTCCCTCAAAGTACCTACGTGCTACCTGTAGTCATATATACATGTGCTATGTACCTACTTCCTATTTACTACTTTTACTACCTGTGTACTCTCACAACACTACATGTCTTGAAAATATCTTTCCTGCATACTAGGGACTTACTACGCACATGCTTCTATATCGTACTTATGAACTACTGTACCCGTATACAATCTAACGACGGTCTGTACCATCACCCCCTCACCCCCCTAGCCCTTACTACCATAATTACTGTACCATACATACCAAAACCTACCAAACCTACCATGCACACCATACCAACCATACATGCTTTACTCTGGTATACATACGACACATGCTATACGAACTGTGACCATACATACCATACCTATCATACCTATCATACATACCACACATACCATACATATGAAACATAATTACCACACCTACCATACATACAGTACCAAACATACATGCCATACATGCCATACATACCATACATACCATACCTACCTTGCATAGCAAACATTCCATACCCATCATAGTAATCATACATACCATTGACCATACATGCTGTCATATCAAACATACCACACCCAACAGACTTACATACCATACCTACCATCCATACAATACCAATCATTCATGCCATACATACCATAGATACCATACCTACCATACGTACCAAACATCCCATGCATTCCAAACATGCCATACCAGACCGACCATACACACCATACATACCGACATATCAAACATACCATACCCAGCATACTTATACACCACACCTACCATCCATACAATACCAACCATACATGCCATACATACCATGCCTGCCATACGTACCAAACATACCATACATTCCAAACATACCATACATACCATACCAACAATACATGCCAAACATACCATATATATCAAACATACCGTACATGAGATATATAATTACATACCATATTCACCATACCCACCATGTCATATATATATGTATATATATATATATGTATATACAATTATATACATATATTGTCATACATACACTACACCCCCCCGCACCACACACCCCGCACCACACCCCCCCACCACACCACAGGGGGACAGTACTATGGCTGACCCATGACCATGGTCGGGGGGGGTTGGAACGCTGGCCCATATATATGATTATGTATACATGATTATTTATATATATATATACACGTACAAACACAAGGACAACTTTTCTTCTTGACTAGCTGCTGCAACCGTCTCCCCTTAGACTCCTGACAGGGTTCATATGAATCACAAGGTGGATCGCGGATCAGCTGGTTTGCTTTAAGGTGACTCCAATGTATTCCGACTTGAAATACGACCCCCCACGCAGGCCACGCGAAGTGAAGCTGAGAGTAATGATATTTATAACACGCTAAAGGGGAAACACTTTCTTCCTCCTGATGTATATGATTATATGTATACATGATTATATATACCTATAAAAAAATATAACCGACCTTTCAGCTGGTTTAATTGGCGCCGTATTTTTGTAGGTAAACAGGGCGGCGCAATCACTGCCAGTGATTATGGCCTGGGATATGGAGAAGAGGCCTGGTGGTTACCGGGACGAAGTGGTGATTTCTGCAAGGTCGAATGGGGGAGTCAACATGTTTTATCTAGGAAAATATGGTCTTAACATAAGTTAAGCCGCAGGAAAACAAATTATCCAGGAAACATAGTGATTTAAGTATTCAACAAAAAATAGGATTGAAGCGACAACTACGCAATAACCATTGGGATTTTACCATCCAAAATGGGCGATATACCCTCCGGAAATCAAATCTGGCTGAGAAGTCACCCTTTTTCATGAACAAAACCATCAAAACAGGTCGATTTTTTTTTAAAAATATTTTGGTGTTGAATTTTCCATTGCAGGTTGGATCACCAGCACCTTCACAAGGGGGCGTTATGTCATAGCTGACTTTGATCTTTCTCCCTTGTTTGGAGCTGACCTGGCCCCAATGTTTGTTAAAGGACATGGGGTTCCCTCGAATAAGGCTTCAGCATGAATTTACAATGAACATGTGGGTATGGATCAATACCTATTAATACAATTTTTAGGGGGATGAACATCCATTTACCAGCTATTTTGATGTTCACCAGGGGTACAAGGTTTTGACACACTGCCATGTCAATTTTACTGCTACATTTTTGAGGGTATCCAGGTTCCAAAGATGACTGCCTCACAGGCTGAGAGCGAAGAGAAGATGGTGGAAATTGTCTCGGAGACCATGGTTACCCTCGGTCGCTTGGAGAACCGACAGCCATGAATCAACTCTGCAGAATTTTAAGTCATGGCTTCAGACATGGCCCAGAGGCTCAGGGTATACTGATTGAATTGAACAAAAAGTGGGGATATTCAACCGCAACTGTACTGGGACAAAAATAGGTGGTAGGTAAACATGGCAATGGAAAACCACCAGATGAACACATATCTATTTCAAACTGGGATTTCAGACTACTGTAGGGCCGCAAGGGAAATCAATTCACAAAACATGGGGATATCAAGCAACATCAAGCAACAAAAAGTGGGTTAGTGGTGAGGAACAGCCCCTGCATGGGGTCAATCTATGTAGTGATCGGCGTGTAGCCAACAAGAATCGGATACGCTATGACCGCGATGATATGTTTTGGGGATATGACATCTCTTGTAGCCTGGCAATGGAACATGTTGAATTTCCAGAGGGTGACCTATGAACATTGGAGGAACTCTAGGATTCGACGAACAAAAGGGGATACGATTAGTGGGGTATTGAAGCAGTCATGGATGTATATTGAGTATGGGTCAAAACTGTTTCGAGTCACAGGATCCCAGAATTTGGAAAAGGGGTTAGCGGTTAGCGTCCTTCAACAGTCTTAGAACGCCTTGGCAAATCTGTGAGAGGCTCTGGGCTTTGACATAAACCTATGGTGATTCCCAAAGAGAGGATCCGTGGCAAGTGGCTTGTAATCACAATCTTGGGGCTAGTTGCCCCAGTCAAAAAGCACCGAAGATGATTTTTCCACGGTGGATATGGCCATTGTTGGGTTCCATGTTAAATTTGAAGGGTGTATGCCCATTCCTGTTTGGTTTGTATCCACTTACCATGTATCCTGACTTGAGGCAAGGAGCCTTCCCAAGAAGATATTGGTGTCTGAAAGTGGGGTGTACCACGCAAATATGGCAACTTTAATAGTGAAAATGCTGATACACCACTCGATGGAATAAGTTTTCAACACATTTTCAAACAAACCCATTCACATCCCATTAATCCCAATGATATATCATGATATTCCATCCAATGAAAATATCCCGTCATATCATATCCCCATTATAATCTCCATCTATCCCATTAATATATGTATATATATATATATATATGTATATATATATGAATATCCCATTATGTCCATTCTCACCCAGTATATACCCATTATATATCCATATTTTTGGAACGCGAGGCATGAGCGCCCACACGGACCGTCTCTTGCGCCTGATGGTCGAGAACGGCGTCACCAACACTGCGGTGCTCGAACGTCTCAACGCGGTGCGCTGGGGTGCGGCGGCAGAGTCATGGAAGATCTCACCCGCAGACATGGGATTTTTCAGCAGCAACAGGAGGTTTTTACCTGCAACTCATCATTCAAAGATGTATGAAACAAAAAATTGTGTGCCAAATCTGAGTTAAAGCATTTGACTGCTGTTGGATTTTTGAACCCAGACCAGGATACCGAAATGTGAGCAAACCCACACCATATTGTTGATTTACCTTTTATCACCATTATTATCTCATGTTGTTCATGGTTGAATCCCATTAAAACACACATTTTCATGGTTAAATCCCATTAAGATAGCAGTTTTCATGCTTACATCCCATTAGAAATACAATTTTTCAATGGTTAAATCCCATTAAATACAAGTTTTTGACGGTTAAATCCCATTAAGATGCCCGTTTTTCAGGGTTAAATCCCATATAATCCCATTTAAATACAATATTTCATGGTTAAAAACAATTTAACATCCAAGTTTCCATGGTTAAATCCCGTTAAAGATCTCATTTTCCATGGTTAAACATTTCGAATCCATTTTCCACGGTTGAATTCCATTTAATTTAAATAGCAGTTTCCATGGCTAAATCCCATTAAGATTGCGGTTTGCATGGTGAAATCCCATCAAAATACAATATTTCATGGTTAAATCCCATTGAAATACCATTTCATGGTTAAAACCCATTTAACATCCAATTCTTCATACTTATATAAATTGCATTGAAAAGACAATTTTCCATGGTTAAGTCATTTGGATCAATTTTGAGCCTATCTTGGCGCTATGTTGGATCCATGTTACAGCCATCTTGGGCCTATAGGGCTGATCTTGTGGATTGCAGGTGCTTCCCCAACAATGCGTGTGCAGAAAAAAACGCCTCGGCACCTCCGGTGTGGGCGGAGTTCATGCTTAAATCAAATCCCAAAAACAAATTCGTAATTTTCCATAGTTAGATCCCATTGATATAGCAGTTTCCATGGTTAAATCCCATTAGAAATTCAATTTCCCATGGCTAAATCCCATTAGAAATTCAATTTCCCATGGCTAAATAGTATATTTCGGGGAGTTGGCCATCCATGGCTCCATGCGCCAGGAACGTTGCATGGAGATCAACCTGCCTTGGGCCTTGGTGGATGCCTCGCAGCGTCGTTGGGTGAACGAGAAGATGAACATGGGCCAGGATGGTGGTGTCCCAGGTGAATGTTGATCACATACCATATAATTACTATGGATAGGTATATGTTTGTATATGTATGTATGCAATGTAATGTAATGTAATGTAATGTGATGTATGTATGTATGTATGGGAAAGTATGGGAAAGTATGGGAAAGTATGGGAAAGTCATCCAAGTGGATGGCTGTTCTCCAGGATCAAGGTGGAGCCATCGAGAAGGAAGACCCTTTCAAGAAGCTCTTGGAGGTGAGCCACTGGCTGGGTGGGATGAACCTATCTGTAACAGGTTGGCAGAACCAAGGAGGCTGGTGATTTAACCAAGAAAGACGGTGCTTATATATATATATAGTTTTAAAAACGATGCTGATTTATCTAAAGAAAACAAGGAGCAGAAAGGGCGATTTAACCCATACCCACAATGGTCTATCATCCAGTATTAAGATGGAGTGTGGTCACCAGTAAAACAAAAACTGGTTGACACGTCAAAGGATGACATCTCAAATGTTTCATAGGGCAGCAGAACGCAAGCGAAATTGAGGTTTTAGGAGCACAATTGGGATTTGACCAAGCAAATTGATCCTGCGGAATGGGACAACACCAGCAGACATGGGATAGGAAAATCATGGATCAAAGCCAGAAACATGGGGATATGGTTGCAATCGACATGGATGGGGACAGAGTCATACGGATACAACCAACAACTGGCGGGAGGATCAGAATAGCAGTTCGTGCGGAAGACCTTGTGGCTGCATGATTAAGACAAAATTTCTATCTACCAATCGCAGTGATTGGAGTTCTTACGTTTATTCAAATGGTTCAATTGGGTATGGGCCTCATTCGGAGCACCAATGTTAATTTTTCATGTTTAGACATCCATTTTTGGGCCAATGGTTTTGAACCCCCGTTTGATGAGTTGACCGTCTTGCATGGTTATTGTCCCAGCCTTTCGCACTATGCTTCATCGGATTCATAGCTTTATATTGATTATCTACAGTATCTATCAACCGAATTGATGCAAGAGGGAGGATCCAATGGTTTTGGGTTTTCTCATTGGATGAACATGTGCTATTCTTCTACCGTCTTGATTATTGACTATCTTGCTTCTTGTCGGTTTTGTTAGTAAGCCCAGTACATTTTTTCGATTTAATGTCCGCCTGTGTTAGACACAACGGACAGAACCAAACCACTACATGGATGGTCACCAATAGCCCCGAAATTGCTCCTCATGTCCGTCATTTGGGTATGCATCAAAATTCATTGTCCACGAAAAAAGGTTGTTTTTGTACTCATACTAATGTTAGCAAAGCACTAGTAAACACAGTAAACCATCTCCAATTTGACCATAAATGATTGGTATAAACCCTCAATCCATATGGATTTATGACCTTGCTTTACCAACATTAAATGATCATTATCAACCATTAATAATCACCATTAATTATCATATCATTATTAACCATTCATAGCGATTAATGGTCATTATTCACCACTATATTAACTATTCGTAACCATTATTAACATTAGTAACCATCATTTTTTAATTTAACCATTATTAACCATTATTAACCATTATTAACCATTATTAACCATTATTAACCATTAGTAACCATCATTTTTTAATTGTCAATTGATTTTCGCGTCAGTTCGTTGTGCATATCTTGGAGTTGCCCACGCTGCCCGCTTGACCAGGCCAACCGTATGCGCATGACCGACAAGAACGCCCAACACGCCTTGCCGGGAATGCCGCACGTTGGCACGTGGGCACGTTTGCACGTTGAAGCCAGAAGCCAACAAGATAATCATTACTTATAGTTATCCAGTAAAATAGATAGTTATCCAGTTACCAGATACCATAGTTATCCAGAAATAGATAATAGATAGTTGATAACTATGGTATCCCGAGTTACTTAGTATTGCAATCGGTCAATCAATCGATCTATCAACCTGTCCCGAGGATCATGAGCGGCATCGGCGGCATGTCCACCCCACCCTTGGCGGGGCAACGTGGCAGCCAGGTTGTTATGCAGTGGTAATCATAAGATTGATAGTGGCCATAATAAGCAGCATATTTATGGTTGTTGTTGTGGTTGTTGTGGTTGTTGTGGTTGTTGCAGTTGTGTGGGTTGTTGGGGTTGTTGTTCTTGTTCTTGTTGTTGTTGTGGTTGCTCTCGTTACTCTTCTTCTTCTTCTTATTCTTCTTGTGGTGTGCTGTTGGTGTTGGTGGCCTTGCAATGTTTGCATCTGAGGATGGCCAACATGAATTTGGGAGCCATGGAGGATCAGCTGGGCGTGACTTGCCTTGAGAGACCTCAATCTTTCCACGGGGCGTTACCCTTTCTTGGCAATCAACCATTGAACAGTTGCTCAATTTTTGAATAGTTGTATCATGGTGTATCCTTGGATTCCTCCCCCTTCCTTTTAATGGAATGCTTGAGGTATCTTGAGGTGTTTCCGAATCTATTATGAAAATTCAACGCTTCAGTGGTTGATCTAGTGGCCGTTCTTCCAAACCCAGGATATCGTCAATCGCGCCTTGATGCCCTTCCAGGTGGACATCAGAGTGGTAATCAAATTGTCACACTTTGAGCCATGAAAAGGTGGATCAAACTCCAGCAGTCATGGGACATCATAGCTAATATGTATATATATATATATATATAGATACATAGAATATATATATACACTCATATATGTGTGTGTATATATATATGCACACACCCACACATACGCCGGTATGTGTATATATATATATATTCTACACATTGTTGGTGGTTTCATAGTTTTTCAAGAACTCTCTAGGATGGTCGGCATGTGTAAACACCGTCTAAAGACCATCCAAACACCACAATCCACATGGTATTTGCCAAATGTGTGTCAATCTCCAGATCCTTGGTGGATGCGCCAGCTTCACGGCAGGAGGCTGTGATGACCAAGTTGCAGATGATGGAAGAAAACATGCAACGCCAATTGGAGACCACCCAGGAATTCTCCGGGTCCAGGGTCCAGGGTTGAGGACCTTTGGAAGGCGAAGAACATGTTTTTTTGTAATTTCTTTGGGTTGCTTTTGAGTTTGGGAGGTCGAAAAAACAACTGAAGCTTTGTCACTGACAACTGGAAGATCGCCAACAATGATGTATGGAGAGGGTGGTGAATACTGTACCCATTTTGCGGTATTCAGTTCATTCGAGCCATTGGACGATCGATATTCTATATACATGTTGCTAAATATTTTACAACTTGAAATCCTCCAGAATTTCCACAACCAGTCATCTACTTAGTGAGTCCAAGTAGTCTCTATTTCCATCTTTACCAGGGGCGATTCCCCAAGGACTAAACTAAACACTTTTTGCCATTTTCGCCACCAAGCGAGCATAGAACTGTTGGTGGTTGTGACCTAAGAAATGGTTTAATGATGTTTTTATATAACCTCTGGTTACTTAACGTAGCTATGGAAAATCACCATTAAAAGATGGGCAAATCATCATGTCTATAATCTATAGATGGGAGTTCGCAAACTGTCAAATCACCAGAGGGTATCCATCTATCATCTACACACTATATATACATACCCACTATAATTCCACTATATAGCCACAAAAAATATCCATTTGTATCCATTGGTACTATACAGTATTTCCACTATAATTCCACTATGTATATATATATACACACTATAATTAATTCCGTTATATATCCACTCCCATTGGTACTACCTCCTTTCGCCCCTCCTTTCGCATTTCCAGGAGGCAATCTCCCAGCGCATGGACTTTTCTCAGGCGGGAAATGGAGGATTTTGACCGTTGACCAATGGCTGGGGAAAAACCATGGCTTTTAGCCATCATAGAATTGGTTTTCCTATGATTTCCAGCAGATTTTCCTTTTCAATTTTTGGGAGACCTCTAAATTTGGCCAATGTTCCTAAGATTTGCCACCCGTCTCTGGGGTGTTTGCGACTTTCCGAATTTAATGCTTGTTTCATGTGCAGTCTTCCCTTGTTTCACAGCCAGGATTTTCCAAACATCCCAACTTGTTGCTACAAAATCCTTACTTTGTTGCTTCATAGCTCTCCACTTGGTTGCCTCAAATCAGCATCAGGTTGCACAAATCACACATTTTTGGCGCCCTGAACGCCCAAATCCGCCCTGACGCCCATTTTCCCGGCGACATTTCAGGTGGCCATTTTGCAGACGGTGAACGCCTGCCAAGTTCTTCTGCACAAGTTGGATTCATCTCAGGCGCGGGGTGAAACACCCATGGGAGAAACCCAGGATGAAAAACGATTTTTCTCCATTGACCCACAGGGGGCTTGAGTTGTGTACAATGTACCAAAAGTTTTGGGTGATATATATATATGCATATATATATATATGTATATGCATATATATATATGCATATATATATATACACTATACGTTGAATTAATTTGATTATTTAAATATACATACACTTCAATGTCTTGGCTTGCAACCTTTTCTTCACCTTTTTTTCAGGAGAGCGTTGTGCAGAAGATGGACTCTCAGAAGGCGTGCCGATGTGGTGGGTTTGGCTGTGGGATTTCTGATCGACGATTTTTCAACTCGCCAGGTCAGTGTGGACAACTTGTTGAACCACATCACAGGCGGCTGGCGAAGCCCCAGGGAACCCGATGTGGTTATTTCATGTAGCTATGGACAATTTAATATTTTGACAGGTAAATCATCATTTCTATCATCTATAAATGTATATATATATGTACATAGCAGGTAAATAATTTATCATCAATCATCTACAAATAGGAAATTCTCCACAGCTATGTTAAACCAAAGGGTATTGGTGGCTGGTGACTGGTTTGAGGCAAAACATCCACACCTTGGTGGCTGAGATCCTATGGAAATTCCGTGGATGAAATCCAAACAGCGTCAGAATGTGTTACCTCTGGCAACTGAAATGCAAAATCTTGTGCATACCAAATGGGAATGTTTTTATCGCCCATGATTTTTTTATGGATTATAATACATTATAAATCATTTTTACCCATTCCCAATTTCTGAAAATGAAGTTCCCCTGAAACACCAAACATAACCATTTGCCTAATATTACCATGATGGATTACCGAAAGCTCGGTCCAGCTCGGCCCTGGCTCGGTGGGTGCAGGTGCCAGTGACACCACCAAGCAAGCCCTGTTGGATACCGTGCGAGTGCCCGGTGCGGTGGCATTTTCCCGGTGCAGAAATGGTGCGTGTTTGGCATCAAAGAATGGGGCTCATCCAGCAACTGATTGAAACCAGGACAATCCACGACTTACACTATTTATGGGTTTGTCCATGGGGTAGCCGATTTTCTGACAGCCCAAGAGAGTATGTGATGTGAAACACAAGATCTCCCTATCTCTTTCTATTTATATGCACATGTATGTCAATGCTATATAATTATATACATGTATGCTATATACATGTATGCTATATAAGATGCTATATTACATATATTAGATTAATACACATTTTGTATTATGTATATATACATGGACAGATGTGCTGAGCGATCTGCCATTTGCCACGGACGTCACTTTGTGACGTGTCGAAAAGCCATGAAGACAGCCGAGGTGACCAACTCTTCCAGCGTCTTGTTGCAGAAGTTGGACTCCACACAGCAGGACTGTCAGCTGGTGACCTTTTGAACAGTGGGGGTATAATCAATAATAATGGTATATTTCACAGCAATACCTGGTAAATCAATGTGTATAATATATACACTATTAGTGGGTAAACAATGGTATATTTTACAATAATAACTAAGAATAAGCCTGTTTATATTGACCATTAATGTTGACAAAGCAATGATAAACCATCCCCAAAATCACCATAAATGGGTGCTATATGGTGCTATAATACTATAAACCATCAAAATATGGGTGGATGATCATTGCTTTACTAACACTAGTCATAAGAATTGTGGACATACAGAGGTTTTTTTGGGACAATGATCCTTTTTTTTTCTTGGGGATTAATCCCATACTGGTATGTATTATATATATATCTATATTATAATGTGAGATCTATAGTATATCTATAGTATATATATATCTATAGTATATATATATATATATATCTATAGTATATCTATATTAATATACTGGAATGGGACACTTGGGATCTCACGGGGATTTTTGTGACTGCCAATGGGACTGCCAATGGGATTTTTGTGACCAGCGACATCTAGAGATGGGTCTGAAGATGGTGCACACCCCAATGGTGTTAATTGAGTGAGTAATGTAAACCTTGCGGTATGCCAAAGTGTTTCTGTAAGACACCAAGCTACGGCAGGTGCAAAAGGGATCCACAAGCATGGGATCTAGAGGCTGTGTTCGAATGGTTTTCCATCCTGGACCGTGTAATCTCCATTAGTGTGAGCATGTCTGCATTTCAATTAGGAAGCAGAGTGGGTGAAGCCCGGAACCCAGGGCCACCTCTAAGTGTCGCCATACTTAACCCGACCGCCATGCTGAATAAAACAGAAGCAATTTTAAAGCTGCCTGCGCA
>Ga0126342_10019960_pt1 | contig 11324 bp, 7 predicted proteins | sample Cyp1metagenome_FD_92528 | JGI IMG/M metagenome (GOLD analysis project Ga0126342, IMG submission 92528) | Coral microbial communities from Lord Howe Island, Old Settlement Bay, Australia - Cyphastrea 1 metagenome | ecosystem: Host-associated > Invertebrates > Cnidaria > Coral ...
CATTTTTCCTAACAAAGATTCATATGTAATCTGTCACGTCGTCTGTCCAGACATGTGGAAACGTGGGAACTGAGAAACGTGGGGACTGAGAAACGTGGGGACTGAGAGCGTCCCTTTCTGAAAAAATTCATCCAAAATCATCAGTCTCTCCCTGGGACCTAGCGACCTAGCATTTTTGTTGGGCTGCTGTTCTCACATTTTTGTGGATGAGGCTGGCCACGGACATCTGAAGCAACCGACACATCCACGATGGGAGCCATATGGGGCTCATGTGCCCATCGGAGGTCCCTGGCGGCGAGTTGGCCAAGAAAAATCGGTTGAATTCTGAGGCATTACGGGCATTAGCGTGTTTGAGAATCCAACCCTCCAGACAAAAACCATGAAATCATCAATCTAGGACACATGCACACCAAATGACCAGAAACATCACTGATTCATGAGTGGAAGCATCACTGATTTAGTCCGTAGCCAATAGTAGATACTCTCCATTCTCCTTGCGTAAGTTCTATCTCCATAGCCAAAAACATCACTGGCTGGTGGTTTCAACCCTGCAAATTTTTTAACCAACCGATCTCATCCCAAAATATGAAGGAAAATAACTGGTTGGTGGTTTCAGCCCCTCTGAAAAACATGAAAGTCAGATTGTATTTCATCATCCCAACTATTGGGGGAAAATAAACCAACCAGTAGAAAATATGAAACCACCAGCCACACCATTTGGACCACTAATTTTTCCGAGCGAATTCACCATGTCTGGTGCGTCAGCCGGCCCAGCCTAAACAAGTCCGTCCGCAGCAGTCCGTTCTCTCCGCAAAGGACCTTCTGATCATGTAGCTGGGTGGCAGTTTTCTGTGTTTCTATGTGTTTCTTTGTGGTAAACTAATTAACAAAATTGGATCACTTAGGATCAAGTAGATTCGTATTAATAGATTAGTATGGATTGATATGGATTGATACGGATGTTTAACTACTGGGATCCACAGTCAACTGTGATCCCATGATTTTGCTTTTCCAAATAGTTATCCATCGATGTTATTCAGCCCATTTCAATGCTGTATTTGTGCCATGCTCACATTGGATTGATATGGATTGGGGCCTGGATTCAATGGATTCTGGTCCAGAGATGGGTACCCAACATATTGATGTCAAGCCTCATGTTCTCCCCTGTTGTCGCCAGAAACTGGGTTTCAACACGTACACGCACCTACAAATATGTATATTATGTATGTATATACGTATATTTATGTATCCTTGTCACTTTGGAAAAAAAATAAGGATATATAATTATAACACTCGGAAGTCAGAAGTGCAGGGGAACTTTCCAACAAGGCTTGTTGCCAACTGGGAAGCACATACAATATACAACCTGATGTTGACTGTCCAGCTCTGGCTGGTGCCAGGTATTTTTACGATCTGTGTGTGACCTTTCAAGTTATTGGTGGTTTTTCGCCACCCATCCAGCAAATATCAAGGTGGAAGTAAAACAAAAGATGTGAGCCATTTTTTAGCCTTCCAGCTTTGCGTCCCATCCCATATTTGGTGAAATCCCCAATCGGTGGTGAGTAAACTCGGCAAACTCCCCCCGTTGGTCCACTCTTAGCCAGTGCCAGCTCCCGTTTCCGGGCACCCCACTTCTAAGCGGTGGGGGTTCTCTGGGATGTTACCTCACAACGCGACGTACAGGCAACAAATGGTATGCAGCAGTCCACCGGTTTTTTCCAACACCATGGCTAACTCCAATTTTGGCTGTCCATAATTTTCCCCAAATCTGAGCACATACCCTCTGGTAATTTAACATAGCTATTGAAAATGGCCATTTATAGTGGATTTTCCCATGAAAAATGGTGATGTTCCATAGTTATGTTAGTTTACCAGAGGGTAGAAGAGATGGACTTTTCTCCATACATAATGGGTCAAGCTAAACAACTTGGAGACCAAGCAGCTCACAAGAGTTGTGGGGTCTCGCAACAAAAGGTCAGGAGAAATCGCGCTGTTCTGGGAAGTATTCTGGAGCCATGTTCAACATTCTTCTACCCCAAGCTAGGATTCAAATAGATTTTTGAATGCTTACAATTTAATCTGGTTGGTGGTTTGAACCCCTCTGAAAAATATGCTCGTCAGTCGGGACTATCCTTCCCAATATATGGAAAGTCATGAAAATCATGTTCCAAACCACCAACCAGTTAATTTAACATAGCTATTGAACATGGCCATCTATGTTGACTTGCCCATTTAAAATGGTGATTTTCCATAGTTATGTTAGTTTACCAGAGGGTAATTCATTCCAAAAATAGCCTAAAGATCAAGGATCACCCCCAAGGAACCCCCCCAGGCATCCCCAAGGCTCCCGGCTGATCAACTGATGTCTCAGTTGGGGATCGTCTGTCTCCTGGACACTGCTGTTAGGCTCCAATGGCGCTCCACTGCTCTATGGAAGTAATCCCATTTCCCCGAGACCTCCCCAAATAGTAAAACCTATGGCTAGGTCTTATTTGGGGGATATTGCAGTGGTTTAGTCATCGGAAGAAGGGATTATTGATGTGAAAAATGTTGATGAACCACTGGATCCTTGGGCTACCTTTTTTCTTGGACACACCCACATGCTAGAAGATGTTCGAAGCAATTCTTCAGTCGATCTGGGGAGGGCTTGAACATGAGATATGAATGTACAAGCTGTCTATCCGAGTCAAATATTCTAGCCTGGCCATCAATTCACTTCTCTGAACCGATGGTTTTTGTTCCATGAAAAATGCAGCTTCGACCCATCGAAAATGTACACGAATCAAAGACCTGGAGCGGACTCCTAAGTCATAGTGACTCACTGTGGCACCCCGAAATCTCCATGTTACCCTCTGGTAAATTTTCACAGTTCGACCCTGGCAGATATATAGGGGTTGGAAGACTAGCTATCGTTTCCACTCAAAATGGGTGATGTTCAGGGTCAACAAGTTCATTTACTGGAGGGTATAACTTTTGTTATTTTTTGGGGATGTTCCCATATGTTCCATCAAAAAAAAGCCTCCAGCGATGGAAAGCCAGCCGCTGGACTTTCCCTCGGAACTGGGCCTCGGGGATCAGACCATGTCTCCCACAATGGGCGTGGGTCACCTCAGTCACCGTCACCGTTGTTTTGGTCGTAGAATGGTCTGACTTCAATGGGGGGAACCCAGAAATCCGAACCTTGAAAGTTCATATTCCACTTCTTGGTTGACATAGTAGGAATAGAAGGTTCATATTCCACTTCTACCTTGAAAGTTCATATATCCGAACTTAATATCGGTATCTGGTGTTGCTGCTTCTATTCGAATTTCCCTTTTGAACCTTTTAGCCAAAAATTGGACATAAAAGGAGGTGCCAAAAGCCAATCACGGTGGCTTCTTGTTGCACCGCCCATATCAAAGACATTCCGGTCTTGGGTGGCAAGTATGCCATGTGTTTTGGAAAACAATTCTTCACATATATACATATATATATATATATGTATACATATTATTATATATAGATAGATAGATCACCAACTTAAATGTGCCTCCATCAAAAGGGGGGATTGGCCATCGCTTAGGAGCTTGATGAAGAGGGTCGCTGCAAAACAAAGGCCCACGGTGCTAACGGGTGAAGAAATTTACCTTCATCACTTGACACAACCCTCAATCTTGAACGGGGACCCATATCTTCCTCCATCACCGGGGAGGTTAACAATTAACTCTTCAACCTTTGCAAATGATCCATAAACATCCGTAAACCATGCAGTAAGCATCAGTCAGCCACAGAAAAGTTGGAAATCTTCATTCTGATGGCTGTGTGGCGCACCACCAAAGTATTGGTCTCTTTGAAGATCTGCCAGCGATGGGTCACCAATGAGATGAGTCAACTCATTCCCATCATCACCCGGAGTCTGCGAAGAAGTCCAGGCTCATCTCAGATCCAGAAGAAACAGTGCTAAGAAATTTTGAGGATATCAATCCATCAATCCATGTCAATCCAATCCAAATCAGCAGAAAAACATAGAAAAACCATCATAATCATCATACATCATACAGAAACATCATCAATTGATATAGAGCAGCAGCCGCCTCTGGCCAGGTCACCTCCTAACGACATCAGGGCTGTTGGCTGAAGAGCCGGTGAAGCCATCTGCGAATGACAAAGCCGGAGCCCGTTCTTTTTGAACGGAGCCCATTCCGAATGCGCAGAAGCTGTGTGTGATTTGTGGTAGAAACTCTTAGAGTCTTCAGGGATCTTCAGGGTCTTTCCAAATGCTCTTCAACATTGCGCCAAAAATCCAAAAATGCTCCCGTGCCTACGATGAAGTCCTGTATAGTGCCGTGTTTCTGTGTCCAAAAAAAGAGTGCCAAACCCCACAAATCCAAAACTCAAGACAGTCCTCCATGCCATCACCACCTCAAACGAAAAACATCGAGCGGAAGTGGTTTTGTATTCACCGTTTGGTTGTTAAACCCATATGTTAATGAACCAGCAAGTGGGAAGAAGGAGATTTAAAGAATCAAACCATCTCAAAACACCTGGGGGCACTCACCAACACTGGGTTTAATGAATTTATGCAATGGTCTTGAAATAGATGGAAAGGTAAAAAAGCGTTGCAGCTTTGCAGAAAATAGTCAGGTCCCCTCTGTTTCAATGTACTTCTAGAGCCGGTGCAGCTCTGATTAAACAACTTCTGTACCAGCCATGACACTTGCCTCTTTTGAATCACTTCAGAAATCCACTTGAAATCGGCTCTCCATCGATCCGCTGCTCCACAAGTCCGGTTGTCAAGGCGACATTTGTCACGACATAGGCGGCAACCAGAACTGTTTGTTGTTTAAGCCATTGACACAGCATCAAGTCAATGGGAATTCCAGGATCCTAAAATGGAGGTACTGTACCATATAAGGCCATATTTTCTAGGGATATTCCCTTACATAGGCCATTGATCAAGCCAGTGAGTCTGCCAAATTTCACCAATCTGGTGCACCACAGCCATAGGCTATAGGCAATTCTGGGGATTCCTATGATAAGACGATGATCATGGGATGATGGGATAGTCATGTGGATTAAAAAATATTGTGACATCTACCAACTGTTTTTTTTTAATGATTATCCTATATAATGATCATGGGATAGGAATGGAATTATATGATATAAACAAATAATGATAGTGTTATAACTTTGTTTATCCCATTTATATGATATAATTTGATATAATCATGGGTTATGTAATTATCCTATAATTATAATGGGATAGTTATAACGGATCAACATAAAATCAACATAAAATGATAGGATTTTCATCACCAACTTCCAGGTGGTGCCATCGTGCCATCTCTCCACCGAGCTTCACACCTTCATAGGACAGCATGGCTTCAGCCACCCAGTGCCATTCCTTCGACACCCCGCGCACGGCCGCGAAGTCGAAGAGGAAGTTGATGCCCATCTCACCCTTCGAAGACGACAACACCAAGGGTACCATGGAATTTCGAATGCTGAAAATCTTGGGAGAAAAATGAAATTTTCAGCAGTTCAGAACGTAGTTCATCCAAGATAACAAGGATGGGATGTGGATGATAACTTAGATGTGTTTCGACAACTGGTGCCATCTCCAATGTTGGGTTCTTGGTTAGACTGTTAGACTATAATCCATTGAAATATCCGGCTGTGAAATACATGGGTTAAACGTGGGCTGTGACTGTTTTTTCATGGGGGCGAAGTATTGGAGAAATCGATCTGGGGAGATACCAAGAGTTCGCCAGCGCGCAGATTGTGTGTTTAGTAGAAGAAATGAGCGAAAGATGGGGAAAATATGGGAAAATGACCTTTACTTAGACTAATGCTAGTTTCGAAACTTTTTCCAACAAACAAAAACAGAAGAATGAACTGGCAAATTGTTGGTATTCTGGCTACATAGCGGCCAACATTCCCCACCTCTGCCAACGGCCAGCCTTGTTTGCCCCTGGCGAAGTGGAGATGGCAGGTGGGGAAAATGAAGATCAACCACTGCGGAATCTGCGGATGATATGGGATGAGTTGGTCTTGGATCTATGCTTTTGGGACCTCAAAAAACAAGCCGCTGTTTCAATGTGATCGGCCTCAAAACAAATTCCAGGGAAGGTCAATTTTGTGACTGTTGAGCTGCGGCAAACATAGAAGATGATCTCAATATATCTCAATTATCTCCCACTTGTCTCATTTCACCATCAAACACCCATTTGGGTCAGCTAGAATATTGCCAAAAAAAGAAAATTACATCCGGAACAAAAAAAAAATACGAGCAGTACACCCCCAAAATCCTATTCGTTGATCATCATTGATCTACTCAGCGGTCACATGTTCAACTCCAAAGTGGTCGGATGTAATTCTCTATGTCCTATTCATGTATGAAGATGTTCCCTAGAGGTTTCAGATTTCACCACACCTGGGTTGAACTCAGATTCCATATTCCCTCTGGTAACATGGATTGCTGCAAAATCCGCCAATACTGGAACGATTTTCTCAGCTATACAATATTGATGTAGGATGATACAGGACTTTCCAGCTTGCCATGTTTGATTACCAGAGGGTAAATCCATGAATGTCCTATAAAAGTGTCCCATTATCATCCATTTATCCCATTATTTTCCCATGAATATCCCAGTATTAGATATTGAATGATATTGATATCCTATTATTGATCTCCCATAAAAATATCCCGTTCTTATCCATGTAACCCCACGATTTTCCCAGGATCCCATGGTTTTGATCAGTTAAAACAACACCGGAATTTCATCTGGGCTTCCGCCGCAGGAGCAGTGCGGCGTCCCAAACGCAACGGTCGATGCAACGGCAGAAGGGGTTCAACCTGAATTTTCCAAAGGGCCGATCCAAGGGGGAAGTGCTTCACCTATAGTTATCATAGGTAAACCTATATACTTAAACCTATATACATTATATACTTAAACCATGTTAAACCATGTATAAACCATGTTAAACCATGTTAATAGATGTATAAACCATGTTAAACCTAAAAATTGTTCTTACTATATAGTTAAACAAATGTTAAACCTATAAATACAGTTGCTATAGGAAGCTGCAGTTGACCTATAGTTATCCAGCAACCTCATTTATAAGGGAGTAATGGAGATTATTACAGTTACTATTGATTAACAACCTATACCATTCATCTCTTCCCCCTAATATCAAAGACCCCCCAGAAACCATGGTTCAGCAGAGGGTTTAGACATATTTAGGAGAATGTAATAGGGCTGTTTAATATTGGGGGGATGGGAGATCTACATAGATTTACATAGATTTACGGGGAAAATTCTGGAGATTACCATATTTCACCTAGACCCCTCTTGGTTGATGATTATAGTGATCTTTGTTGATTTTTGTAGGGCTGGTTAACGCGGATGATCATTAATGTGATAAACCCAATACCATAAACGTATCATTTGTTTCGCAATATTGGAGGTGATTTATAATTGGGTCCATCACATTAGACAGTGTGTGTGTGTAGATCTATGGCCAACTGGTGTTCATCATAGAAACCTCATGGAAGGCTCTGGGAACTACGGAACCCAGTCAGCGGCCCAACTGGGCAATGGATCACCAGTCAACAGACTTAGGTGAAGATCCCACCATACAAATATGTCCGCACGTACATGTATGCATGATACGTGCTTAAGATTATCAAAAAAAAGGAAAAACCCTATAGATTCCCCCAAGTAATGAATTCACCAATGGAAAAATAAAAATCACCTTCAGCAAATCTAAGGTTTAGGATGTTTATACATCTATAGCAACCTCAAAAAAATTAAGCCTTCCAGTTGTGTGTTTCCAGGATGCTAGTTGACATGATATATATTTGTTTCCCCATATGATTTTCCCCATATTTTCCAACTTTTCTACCTATGACTTGGGGTTCTCAGGACATCTCAGGACACCATGATGCACCTCAGGCCCAAAATCTGGGGAAGCCTAACTCTCCGGCGAAAGCGCTACGATCTGAGACCTGCAGACAAATCTGTGACTTCGGGGGTCCTGGGGTCAAACTACCCTCTGGTAAACAGACCAAAAACTATGGAAAATCACCATTTTGCATAGGGAAATCAAGTATTTCCATGGCCATTTTCAATAGCAAACTGTTAGTTGACCAGAGGGTACAGTCAACCCCCCCAAAAAAAGATGCCGAAAGTTGTATTTCCAAAATGGTAGTTCGATCCTGTTTCCTCCATGATTTCCAGTTTATAGATGATGCCCTCTGGTAAATGAACATCGACCCTGAGAAAATACCCTCTGGTAATTTAACCTAGCTATTGAACATTGCCATTTATCTAGTTGATTTGACCATCAAACATGGTGATTTCCCATAGCTTTTTGTATGTTTACCAGAGGGTAAGCCATGGACATCCAATGGTAACGCTGCCCAAAAACTGAGACGTTGATGAATCCTCCATGGTACCACCACTTTGACGATGACATGATAGAAATGACATGACTGATTGCTTCTGTCTATGTTTGTATATATACATATATTATTATTATTATCATTATTATATATTGCTGTATGTGTATGTATACATATATATATATATATATATATACATATATATATACATATACACACACTCTGTACATACATCTGTGATGTTTATGCCCCCAAAACAGCCCGAAGCTTAAGGATCGCACCCATTGGCCCCGCCATGAACATGCCTGGATCATTTGCTTCACACAGTCCAGATTCCGCGAATCGATGGCCTCGTTTCAAACAACACGCAGCTACACAATTACTGGGGGATTCAACATAGCTATAGCTAACTAGATAGTATCTATAGCTAACTACTTAGTATATAAGCTATCTAGTTATTAACCCACATGAGCCTTCATATATGGCTATAGATGGCTCATTTCGATGATTTACCTTTTGAGCATCGTGATTTTCCATAGCAGACTGCTTAACTGGAGGGAACATCCTGACAAATCCCTAAAGCCACAGCCCAAAAAACGTGGTTTGACCAAAGATCCGAATGTTTCACCAACCTGTAACCCTCATGGCCTCTAGTGAGATATAGCTTGCTGGACATTAAAAAAACGAGCATTTTCCCACGAAAACAGCTTTTTTAGTAAAGGAAAATCAGCGGCTTGCCACGGTTTGATTACGTATACTATGATTCTCCCACTAGTCGCCTATGATCCCATTCATATGCCATCCTTGTCCTACGAAAACCTTTTTTGTTCGACAAAAAAAAAACAGCGAGCCCAGCGACGTAGTGAAGGGGCATGAAGCCAAAGTCATCTTGCAAACCTGATGAAAATGGGGGCCCTGTTGATCGGTTGATCCATGTTGATCCATGTTGATAGGTCGATCCTTAGCCTCTGGTAATGTAACACTTTGCTATGGGAAATGGTTCATGTACAGATTCGTGAGTTTTCAAAAATAGTGACTTTCCAGTTCACTATGTTGAATTACCAGAGGGCAAACATGTTTTTAAGGGGATTTGTTTTTTTGATAAAGCATGAAATTGACGTATCAACATCAACCAACCAACCAACCATCAAGCGCTTGGTGATTTTTGGGAGATGATTAACCACATGTTCAGACACATCCATATGTGATGTGCATTATGTTTAGGGTTCCACCAAATCAGCTTCCCCATCGAAATATCCAAAAACCTTCGGATAAAGCATATTGAGAGATGGTAAATTTAGGGGAACTGGAAAATCACCATGTTTAAGAACAGTGATTCATCATGATAAATCATCTATATTTGTATATATTGGCCATGTGTCATCATTTGTCCATAGCTATTCTCTACTCTAATCGATGCACCGCCTTCGAAACCCAAAAACGACGGAGCCGCAAAGTCATCTTTTGACGTCCCTTTCACCTGACATCCTTCATGCAGCATCCCAAGTGGTTACACGACTGGACTTTGAACCACTTGAAACCCAAAGATGATGGTGATGGAAAATATATGAAAATATGAAACTTCGAAGTTGATCATTCTCCAGTACCTGAGGTGGAAAATGGACGAACGAAATTAGAGGCCTCATTTTCCAACAAAAAGCCAAATAGGGGGTCCCGAAGGTCACGTCACGTCGGGCGTTGATGCAAATGTTCCCACCCCATCTCCAACTGCCGGCTGCCAAGGGACCTGGGTCTGCGTTATTCTCCAGTAACCTCGCAGGTTTTTCCTCTTGGAGTCCCGGAAACCCATGGCTTTTCCCCATGAAACGACTACCCGGCCTGGTCAACTAACAGTTTGCGAACTTGAAAATGGCCATTGAAATAGTGGATTTACCCATCAAAAATGGTGATTTTCCATAGTTAATGTTAGTTTACCAGAGGGTAGTCGTTTCCGGTTTCAATTTTCTCTTGAACCAATCCAGAGGACGATGGCAATTTAAACCTCTCTGATCATTTCACAGTTCGATTTTTGGCATGGTTTCTTGTTGGCCCATAGCTGTATTTTAGCTATAGATGATGCCCTTCTTTTCTAGAAATGGTGATGTTCAATTCAACAGCTAGTATGTTAAATTTACCAGAGGGTAACCTTTCTGAAGAATAGTAAACATACAATATATATATATATAGGGATCATGATACCAGAAAGGGTGAACTTGGCTTTGCCCAAAACTTCCCACTGAGGACATGGTTGCTGCTGCCCCCTAGATTTGGTGCTGAGTACCAGACAGCTCAACCCCGCGGGAGCTGCCGAGAGCACAAGCCTCGGCCAACACTTCGAGCGGAGCTGGCTACGGTGTAGACCCCGGTGGGGAAAAACGGGAGCCACCATAGAATCCACGGGTGGCTGAGCAATACCTGGTCACCTGGGCCCAAAGATGGGGGATTCTTTTCCATGTTGGCTTCTTTTTACGATCAAGCACGGGTTTGGGCCACCTTGCTGGGCCCCATCTAAGTCTGGTTGCTTCGACAATTCCCCTTGGGCCCGTGCTTTGTTTGCCCTATCCCCAATAAATCCCTTGGGACCATGCAGCTTACCCAGCCGCCCTCAGCTTCCCTGCCACATGCAATCCACTGCGGCCACTGTTGTCCACCTCAGCTGGTGAAACTTGGGGGCTTAACTGGCTGGGTTTACCTCTCCAATGGCCATGGCCCACTGAAAGAAACTGAAAGGAACTGAAAAGAAGAGATCTTGAAAAACAAAAACATGACAGTTTGTGGAGGAAGCACAAGATAGCACAAGTGGACAAACTGCAGGGCTATGATTCTTTTCCACTTCGAGATCGCATGAAGTGAGTCAAGTGGGATAGTGTACATCAAGCTGAGCCTCCAAAGACTAGTTGTGCTCCAATCCCCCAAGGTGCCACTAGCCTCCTTTGACTAC
>Ga0126342_10019961_pt1:0-2500 | contig 11323 bp, 10 predicted proteins | sample Cyp1metagenome_FD_92528 | JGI IMG/M metagenome (GOLD analysis project Ga0126342, IMG submission 92528) | Coral microbial communities from Lord Howe Island, Old Settlement Bay, Australia - Cyphastrea 1 metagenome | ecosystem: Host-associated > Invertebrates > Cnidaria > Coral ...
CGGCGTGCAACTTTTCATCTCTCATCTGGCCAGCTGGCTCCGCACCCGCCGCTTTAGCGAGCCTACTTTTCGACCCTCCGGAGCCCCAAATCATTGGGAAAACACAGTGTTTCGCGACTTTCCCACCTTTTCGCGCATCGGCATCTGCTTTCTTCTGACACTCTTCTTTCTTCTGATCTTTCTCTTCTCTCTGCCTCTTCCCTGCTCTGCGTTTCATCTGTCCATATTGTCGGAAGTTTAACTTCTAAACTTCCTTCGAACATAGCTATTGAAAATGGCCCAGTCGAAATAGTGGATTTACCCAGCTAGAAAATGGTGTTGATTTTCCAGTTTGTTATGTAAACGTTTACCAGAGGGTACATGGATAGACATAAACTTCATAAAAACTTGGATTTGCTTGAGCACCCCCCAAAAAAAGAACATAAATGGACTATAGATTCCCCGGTCCCAGTGGAACAAATCCTCCCAGGGGATCATCAAGAAATCATCGACACAACGCATCCCATGACAATCCCATACCTTGATATCACACAACCCCATTTTAAGTGCCCAAATCTGTGTAAATCCCGTACATCCATGACTTCCGTGGCCAAATACTTTGCGAGCTGGCCAAAGCATTGATCTATATCCTCATGGCTGTGTCCAGTTCTCAGCGAAGACAATGCTGATTGGGCAACAATGCCATTTAACTAAACCTCCCAGAAACTTGAAGACAGGATTGTTTTTCAGCTCGCGCGGTGTATTGTCACACTGCACGACAATAGATGAAGCTCGGAGGTTCACACCACGGCCTTGCAACAGAGTCAGTGCATGCCCGATGAGCTCGATCATTGTAGTCGAGTCTTTTGGGAGGTCCTGGGAAGATACACTGAACAGCACAAAGTGGCCATGGCATACGCTGCCTGTGATGTGGGCCCGAGGTCTCTGCAGCGTTGCAAGATCCTTCGATCTGTAGACATTATAGTTTCCGGGTGTTTAATACCAGCTGGAAGGATACCTCTATTCCAACTCCAGGATTTTCAGGGGTAAAACGGTACATACATTTATCTCCCTTGTGGCTTCATGGGTGGAACCCAGCCTATGTTTAATGTTTACCACCCCCATGGGTTGAAGCAACGGCGCCTCCACACTTCTGGTCGGCTGCAATGGCCTTCCAAGTGGAAACCAGGAAACATATTTTAGTGATTTTACCATGGTTTAAGCCATGGATCCACGGATTTCTGTCGGAGATTACCATGGCAAACTTTCGGGGGATCCAACCAAGAACCATCGAGATAAGTAGTTCTGACCATCGACAAATGGTGCGTTGATCAACAAATAGTCATAGAGGTTTCCCCCTATGAAAAGCAACCAATAGGTGGATGATATTAAGTAATTTTTGCTGGGGAATATTCTACTTCAGGACTTCAGGATGACTAATCTAGACATGTATGCCAGGACCCCTCTATGTTGTCTTTTCCTTCTGTGGACATGAAGATTCCAAGCTCTCAAAAATATGAGGGTGTTGTGCACACTGCACATGCAGGTAAAAATGCATATAAATTCATATCTGCATGATCTTTGGTGTATCTGGTAAACATATATAAATATAAATATTCATATATATATAAACATTCATATATATATATAAACAAATACAATATATAAACATATCAATATAAACACATATAAACACATATAAACAGATGTAAACATATGTAAATTATAATACATAAACACATATATACCTATATATATGGTCTCGTGTTCCGTGTTCCTACCCCCCTCGCCAATGGGTCCCGAGGTAGCACCCCCTTCACTTCTATTTGCAAGCTATTGGGCTATTGGCAGCATTTCTGAGGTCAGGCCTCCTATTTGCTAGGTTTTTGCAGCGGTTCTGACTACCTGCCTCGCATTTACTAGGTACATAATACCTTTTAGATGACCTACGTAGCACACATACTCCCTCAAAGTACCTACGTGCTATCTATAGTCAAATATACATGTGCTATGTATCTACTTCCTAAATATAAGTATATATACACATATTAAAGATACATGCATATACATATATACATAGGCACACACACATATTTATATATATACATACATATTCGTATCTAAATATACATGTATACATATATATATACACATAAATACATATTCACATATGTATATATATATATATATATATGTAAACACACACATATATATATATATATGTGTATATAACATAAGCATATGTATATATATATATACATACATATTTACACATATATATATACATATATATATATATATACATACATACATACTTACATACATACATACATACATATATATATACACACAGTACCACACCCACACCACACCACAGAGGGGGAGGGGGACAGTACCACACCCTCACCACACCACAGGGGGGGGAGGGGGACAGTACTATGGCTGACCCATGACCATGGCGGGGGCGGGAGGGAGGGGGGTTGGAACGCTGGAGCATATATATGTATATAAACATAATATA
>Ga0126342_10019961_pt1:7500-11323 | contig 11323 bp, 10 predicted proteins | sample Cyp1metagenome_FD_92528 | JGI IMG/M metagenome (GOLD analysis project Ga0126342, IMG submission 92528) | Coral microbial communities from Lord Howe Island, Old Settlement Bay, Australia - Cyphastrea 1 metagenome | ecosystem: Host-associated > Invertebrates > Cnidaria > Coral ...
CGAATGTAAATGAAATCTCCATGTCTGGAAATCTTGCCAAAAAAAAATATTTGTGAACTGGAATATGTTTAGTTCATTTTAGTTGCTTCGTTTCCCAGCACAGAAAAATCAGGATTTTTAGAATTTATATGGCCCTTGTAACATCGGGTTCCTCCATTGCCATGTTTGATTTTCAAAGGGCATTTGGTTTTCAACAAGGAAAATCTGGGCAGGTTGCATTTTAATAAACACCAATAAAAACAGCTAACAAATGACTGAAGTTCACCAGGTATAAGCAAACCAACAACTTTGGCAGGGCCAAATGCGGATGTTGAGGGTATAAGGAAGAACGCATCGAACCGAGCCGCGGGGGGTAGAAGCATGACACAAGAACAGTGAAACCACAGAGTTGCGGGCCGCACACTCAAACACAGGAGTGGCCCAAGGGCTGCGAGCTCGACTTAGCGCAGAACATGTTCCTCAAACATGTTGTGATACAGTAAATGCTGTTGGCAATCTGTGGGTCACAACGTGCCCCGCAGAGAATATCCGGGCAATAAAGGTTAAGCACTCAACACAGGTTTGTGCCGGCCGCCTCAACATCTAGGAACCCTGCGGTCATTAAGGCGCTTAGCCCTTAATGCCATTCCCAAAACCATGCTGGACTTGTAGCGCGGGCGGGTTAGGCGTTGACCAGCTAATTCTTTGGTGAGCCCATGCGAGCGAGCCAGGGAATTTCAGCATCCAAAAACCTTTCATCCTGAAGATACAAATTCGAAGTCTGCCAGCTTCATTCATTAGCGTCCATTCATCAGATTGCTAAACCGAGCAAGTGTGCATTGTGTAGGAAAAATACTACAATAGTGACTGCATGTTGGCCTGCAGGTCGTAGTAGTGTCTTTAGTTTCGGAAGGAAAACTATACAGTACAGTGCTTATCTTGGATGCCCTGCAAAAAAACATCTTAGCTGGTTAGTAGATAATCTCATTGATACCGCGAGTCGGACTGCTTGTCAACGCAGAACTCAACAGCTCCGGGCCATATTGGCGGGGAAGTTGGTAACACACATGCAAGATGAAAACTGTACACACAAAGCATGCAAGCAAACAACTACAAATTCAAATGCCATGCCACAAATTGCTCAATTGATACCAAGAGACTAAAGGATTAAACTACCCATCCAAGGTTATGATAACCATTATGAACCACAATTAACCATTATTAACAGTATTATAACCATTGTTATAGCCATTATTAACAATTATATTAACCATGATTAACCAACAACCTAGTATAGAAACTATACCCTGCCTACAACAGGCAAGCCGATCATTAGCGACAGCTTATAGCACGCTAAGGTCGAGTATTCCTGGATCAGACCCGAGGGTCTGGAGGGTCTGGACGAGGTTCTGATGGAAGCCCCAACCGAAAACGTGTGGAAAACCATTGCCAAGCTACCTGACACCTTGCAAAAAGTTTAATGTTTTTGGCTGCTTCTTAATACATCCCAATCGAAAGGAGAACATTAATCTAGATGAACTTAAAACAGAATTTACCCAGAATTCCCGGAATTATATCCCCACTAGAAACATATTCGGCAGTGGTTTAACCGGGACCAATTGGGCAAGCCGAGGTGAGCCCTGACAAATAAGCCTAGTTTCCCTTCCCCCGTTCATATTAAACACGCCCGTTCAACGAAACCATGGCGGATGTAGGGAATTTCCACATTCCATTGGGACCATGCAAAAAAGGGGTGTTTAATATTAGGGTCATGGGGTTAGTTGATATGTCTCCAACAAAATCGCTTACAATCCCCAGCCAGGTTGTAAAATCCTCTTCCACTCTCAGATGGCCTGCAAAACAATAGACTTTTTGCTGCTTGGCATATATCATCACTCCCCTTTTAGCGGGGGGACCAATACCCAAATGTAAAATACATTATCAAGGTGGTTTTCAGGGGGACTTTACAAACGTTAGCTTGCATGTTGAAGGTATTTATAAAACCCTCCCACAAAAACGTCACCTCGAGGACGTTCAGCGACAGAGTTTTTACATCTAAGGGGGGGTCCTAAAAAATGTATCTGACATTTTGGTCTGGTCCCCCCATGAGAAGTAGCCGCTCAAAGGGGTTGTGATTATGGTTGATTATATATCCCAGTACTTCCCCATCTACAGCAAGAGATCAAAGTACTAATGTATCCATCCAGTTAGTTTCACCATCTACCAATCAACAGGGGTACCCTCTGGTAATTTAACATAGCTATGGAAAATCACAATTTGTGTAGGCAAATCATCTATAAATGGTCCATTTTCCATAGTTATGTTAATTTACTGGAGGGTATACCTTTCCATGGCTCAGGTATCTCAATGACTATCCGCTCAAAGATCGGGAGATGATCCACGTAAGACTATCATCTAGAGCCTGCTGTAGACTTGCTCTGCCTTTGGGGAAAACTGCATACCTTCAAAGCATGCTGAAATACACGATTTCAAAGCATACATAATACATACATAATACATACATAATACATACATAATACATACATAATACATACATAATACATACATAATACATACATATGTAATGTATACGTATATAATATACAGTGACAGCTATATAAGTATTGTATTTAGGAACCCCAAAGTATAGAACAGTAAGTCACACTACTCGAAACATAATGATATATAAATTAGGTTTCTATCGCTTCTGAAGTCGCTAAGACCAATTCTAATTGGTAATCGTACTCTTACCGTGAAGATCCATGAAGAACAATCAAAGAGCAGCAAAATGTTTGGACAAAATTTGACCCACAACGTGTCGTTTTACCTCATTATGAATAGCACAAGATCATATCGGCAACTCCAAATCACAGTGTGGCATATAGGAGTTCATGGTAATTCTAACTGTCCTAGAGGATGGTGCCCCCCCCAGTTATAAGTTGATTTATAATCCCCTTTAACCCCCTTTAACTACTGTATAGTTATATCCCCCTAGCCAACCCTGCCAGGGGTGGATCGCTGCCACTCCTGGACTTCACATGAAAGATTTAGCCGATGATCTAACTTAGCTGTAGTTATAACATGTTATTAAAAAAATTGTCCATTTGCTTCCATGGCTTATTAAGATTTATTAGGATCTATTATGATTTGTGATATGATTTATCATACCAGTAGTACCGCACAAGGCGGTGGCGGAAGTCTCAAAAATAGGAAACCTATAGGAGAGGTTGGTTGCTGTGAATCAGGGATGGCAAAGCGAATCCACTGATGGACCGAAAGGTGCTTGAAGTCTCCTCTCTGTCTCTCTTGTTCTCTGACTATCTACCTACCTATCTATCTTCTATGTATCTATCTATCTATCTAGCTAGCTATCTATCTCTCTCTTTCTCTCTTTCTCTCTTTCATCTAATTACCTATCTACCTATCTACCTATCTACCTATTTACCTATCTATCTATCTATCTATCAATCTATCTATCTATCTATCTATCTCTCTCTCTCTCTCTTTCATCTGTCTATCTGTCTACCTGTCAAACAAACGAATCTATCTATCTATCTGTCTGTCTATCTGTCTTCCTGTCTATCTGTGGTGCAGTGTCATTCAGTGTATTGTAGTGTAGTGTAATGAAGTGTAGTGTAGTGGAGTGTAGTGGAATGTAGTATAGTGTAGTGTAATGTAGTGTGTGTAGTGTAATTTCGTGTGGTGGAGTGTAGTTGTGTGATCGTAGTTGTAGTTGTAGTGTAGTGGAGTGTAGTGTAGTGTAATGTAGTGAAGTGTAGTGGAAGGTAGTGTAGTGTAATGTAGTGTAGTGTAGTGGAGTGTAGTGTAGTGTAGTGGAGTGTAG
>Ga0126342_10019962_pt1 | contig 11323 bp, 11 predicted proteins | sample Cyp1metagenome_FD_92528 | JGI IMG/M metagenome (GOLD analysis project Ga0126342, IMG submission 92528) | Coral microbial communities from Lord Howe Island, Old Settlement Bay, Australia - Cyphastrea 1 metagenome | ecosystem: Host-associated > Invertebrates > Cnidaria > Coral ...
AAGGTGGTGCCCCATAGTTAGCTAAGTTGGTTTATAACTCCCATAACTATGGTTTATGGCAGATATAACTATAGTTAATGGGGTTTATAAACCAACTTATAACTGGGGGGCACCATCCTGTGTAAATATATATATATATTATATATTATATATATATATTATATATATATAGTAATACACATAGATGCACATAGATGCACATCCATCCATCCGTCCACCCACCCATCCATCCATCATCGTCCATCCATCCATCCGCATGCATAATCATATTTTATATAACATGTATGTGTGTGTATGTATATATAATATATATATATATATATTGAGACTACCAGCAACTACCAGCAGCTACCAACCTGGAAGTATCCCCATTACAAGTGAAGCCATCACTGGATACAGGGCAGCTTCGCCTGTCATCCATTATCAGCAGACCTGGCTGCTTGGGGTCAAGCCTACCATGGGTCCGGAAAGGGGTCCGCTGGTCCGTCCATTGCTGGATTGAGTCAAGAGAAGAGACGAAACCGCGGTTTTTAAGCCCCAAAGTAAGGGTGTGTTGCAAATCCGACATATTGACCCAAAGGAAGAGTATAAGACACGGGCTTCAGCAAATACCAGAGATTGAGCAACGTAGGTCCTCACGGCTCTTCCCAATTTTGCCAAGATGCAAAGAGCGTCGCAGGCATATTGGTCCACCCATTTGGAGCTGTGCGCCTGACGCAACGAGGCTTTGGGCCATGAAAGCCCATGTCTCTGGTGGTTTCAGTTCCCCATCAATCATACAGTCATGCAAATCATACAATTCATATATCATTACTCATATTACTCCATGGTGTGCACATAAGCTCATCCTCAGAATTGCCACATGGAAGTGCAATGAAGTGCAGGTGGCAACGTCCACTATCCATGTTGGGAACTTGGTAAGAACGGTTTCAATCAAGCATATGAATAAAGCCCAGCTCATTTAACCCTTCTAAATGTCCTTCTGCTGAAAGGAAACTCAGAGATTCCCAACCAAATGCAAACCCTCACACCCTGGTTTCCACCAAATCACCAATGGATGTGCCCGCTCGAGTGAAAACGAACACGGTCCCGTGTGGCTCCCCACACTTCGGGGATGATGGGATGATGCCTTCGAAACTGGCGAAAGTAGATCCAAATCCATGCCTTTGCGAACCTGCCATGGGCACTAAATGATCTCCACCCAAATCACAAAGTGATGTGGGCCAGGCAGTTTCTTCGACCCAGCAATAAACCACATTGCTTCTCTGGACATGACCATTTCAGAGAGATGACGCTAGATACAGCACATCAGCTGCTCCAAATTGGACCCGACTCGGGCTGGTATGGAGTCAAGTGGATTTTCATCCTGTAGTTCCGATGGTGAAATAGGAATTGACCCATCCCCATCATCCATGGTCTTAGCCCACTTTGACCTTACATCTGGTGATTTTGGGGGGGATGTCCGGGATGTCGATATCCAAAAGGTGAGTACCACACGACTGCCACACAAAAAGCACTGGTGCCTCTAACTTCATGTGCCTTGCTCTGCTGAGAGAGCCCCAGGCGCAGCAATTGGACTAAAATTTAAGAACCTTGAGCCAAAATCAAGGGAGACTCCCTTCATTCCAATCCCAACTTTCTCCCAGGATTCCGATCCCTGGGATGATTATCACAGGTCCTGCAGTATCGATCGCAGCCCATTTTTTGCTGATCGCAGCACTAGCAAAGCACGGCCACCAGTCTGTCAAGTGCAGCAATTCTGCTCCACCAGTGTCTCTGTGTCATGGATGTTCTGATTGGTCATCAACTACCGCGTGCATTTGACTCCGATCCATCTAAGTTTGTGCATGTGAATGAAATTCATCTTCTGTGTCATAGAGGTTCACTCATGTTTCATGACCCAGAGCTTGCACATGTCGCTGCAAACAGACTTCCTACCTGGGCTAAAAGATTGCAAACTTGGTGATATCATTCACAGGACGTCACGGGATGCTGCACTCAAGAGACTCAAGACATGCTAAATCCAGAACCTTACTACAAAACACCAGACTTGCGTCTGTCTGTAGGGTATCTCTAAATCCAAAGCTACAGCCCACCAGTTTCGCGTCGCTTGACATTGGGCTCCTTGGGAGGCCCAACGACTATCTGACGCCGTCGCTGGTTGTGAGCAGCCCTAAGAAGTTTCTCGTGTTACGTCGTTAGTAAAAACTGGTCATATGTCCGTATCACAATATACTGGTATTATATGGTGTATTCTTGTATGTATACATGTAGAATCATATACAGCGTATAGATGTATATTATGTGTATCTATATATATACATACTACATACTATATATTCATATGTACATTAGTACATTATGTATGCACAGGCAAACTGACCTTCTACAAACTATGTTCATTTAATTCACCTCGTAGCCAAATCATGTTTTCTGTCACATGGCTGGATCCTATGATATCTTCACTCTATACCCGACACTCCATGATCCAATTGTGCCTGAACTGTTCATCTTGCCAGGAACCCCCCTAAAATTCAGGGAAAATCACAGCCCTAGCAGGCACGCAAAGTCAAAAGTCATAAAAGTAATCGATGTCATCGATGTCATGGATGACCTTACCACTACGAAAAAATCGTTCCATCTCTTCATTCCATCGCTGTTCCCTTCGTCGTTTCTCTTTGAAACTTCGGCTGCTGATGCTGCTGTTACTCTTCCTTCTTCTTCTTTTTGCGATCATTCGCCAGAGGCTTTGCTCCTACCCAGGTCTATTCCCAAGACATCATGGTTTTCTGTGCCGCCGGTTGCTTGGTCATACCAGTCAATTCACCACTTGGGCCGATTTGTACTGCTTACCAGTACCATCATGTACCTATCGCTTATATACCTCTACACATACATCGTCAACACAGCGGGAAAGGACATCATAAGTGATGTCCTTAATGGCTTTGTATGCAAATCCGTACCCCAAAATCCCATGCGTTGTCAATGTTCCCATCCCAGCCATGGAAAAGCTTCAAAAATACCTCCAGTAGTAATCAGCCCCATTGCTGGAAACTCCCCCAGTAGTTCGATGACTTTCCCAGCTAGAAACCTCCATTTATATTACATACATACATACATACATACATGCATATATATATATATAGAATACATAAATACATATTATATATAATTATATATATACATATATATATATATAGATACATAGGATTATTAATTGCCATGTTTGGTTTGATTACCAAAGGGGAACAGAAATTGGTTTCAATAGCACCAGGTCCTGGAATCACCGTGGGATGAATAGCGCGTTTGCCTCTGGATCATCCGGCAGGCATCATAACATGCTTGAAATGGTGGGCAAATTGGAGAACAGAAAACTCAGGAATACGTGTATAATCTATATGTATCTCTATATATGTATGTATGTATGTATATATATGTATTTAGATATATATATTATATTATATATATGTATATCTGTATGTGCCACGTATGTGCATCTGCATTTGCATTGTGCATGTATATGGATATGTGTGTATTTGCATGTGTATCTGCATGTGTATGTATGTATGTATATGTACATGTATGTGTATATCTAGTAATCAAGAAAATAGGCTTTCAGCTTATCATATAGCCCATATAGCCATGTACCCTAGTTATGCACCTCTGGTGACTGCTTCTCATGGAAATTAGCTACAAATGGGGATCCAAGCCCCTATATACACCATTTTCTATCATACAAGAGGTAGACCCTTGTGGCATCTCTCGGCAATTTTTTGGGGTGCCAGATTTTGGACCAATCTTACTAATCAGATCTTTCTTGAAACGTACCCCATTCCATCCATTGGACTATCATCATTTTTCCCCTTAAAATGGCCTTAAAATGGATCAATTGATGGCTATCTATCATCCAATGGACTATTATCAACCATTGACTAACGTCATTTTGGGGGCATATGGCATACCCATCTATATAATTCTTGTCAAAGCCATCTTTGGGACCTCCCAGGGTCCCGGGAATCGCTGCCTGTCGCTTCGAACTCAAAGTCCCGCTGCGCTGTCACCTGGACTATGGGACTCCCAGCCATGCACCAATTTATACCAATTTGGATATGGATCAAGAGCAGGGATTTTGGATGATTTTGGAACATGTTGGAAAATGTTGGAAAAGGATGGAAAATGATGGAAAATTCATGAACCCAAAAGGTGTAAAAATGATCGAACATGATGGAAATGATGGAAAATGATCGAACATGATGGAAATGATGGAAAATGATGGAATTTTGTGGGTATGGTTCATCGGGGGTAATCCAAGAATGAGATCTGAGATGGTTTACACCCCAAAAATATATAAAGATATGGCGCCAAGACCTGTGGACTGACGCTTCAATCCAGACTCATGTCAGCCTCATTTTCAAGGAGCCAGGAAGAGATCTTGCGTGGTGTCCTCCTGATGAACTGAGAGCCAAACGGCGAACATGTCCCAGTCCAGCTTGCGAACCTTGGGCATGTTTGAAAGTGCGGAATGCTGTGCAATCTGATGCAATCTGTATCTAAAGAATTGGGCACAAATTCGGGGGAATTTCAACATATCTTAGCCATCACCATTTTTGGTACCACCTCTTGGGAGATACCCGGTCAAACCTGGCCGCCCAGCCGGACCACTCACATGTGGCTTTGGCTGCACCCGGCGTAAGGCTTCCTGGGGAGGATCGGGTATCATTGAAGAAAATTGGGTCTAGGGGTTGTTCAAACTTGAGATTTTACCGATAGTCTACCAACTTTGAGCAAGCCATACCAACCCAACAACTATCAATATCTTGTTGATTGTGCCCACAGTGGGACATGTGCCAAAGTCTGATATGGGACTGCATGGTGTCTGGTTTCTGGTCTCCTGAATCTTGACGCATGCCGACATTTCGCCAAATTTCCATGTGGTGAGGCCAAGCAGTACCTTCTTGTCGTAGTTTCACTTGTGTTCAACCATCTTCTTTAAATCGTAACTCCTCTGGAATTTCTCAAGTTCAGTGCTTTTGAAAGACATTGGACATGGGTCTGTCATGGTCAATCTGAAACGCTGGGAATGACTTTGGTTCTAGCCTCTGCGGGCACCTTTTGAGCTCCCCACCAGGCGTCGCACATAGGTGCACTCAGAGGAAGCTTTTGAGTCGTCTGACCGCGGTAGATCCGGTAGACCACCTGGCCGCAAGGAGACTCTGCCAGGCTTTTGGATGATCAGATTGGGCACTGACTTAGAGCTAAAAAAAAACAGTGCCCACTTCAAAGCCTGGTGCTTGGGGCTAAATAATTACACAATCAGAATCATAAGAATATTATGCGTGTATATTACAGTTACATACATCTACTGATAGTGTATGAATATATACATATATATATATATCATATGTATATATATATGTATATATATATGTGATTATTATATAATATGTATACGTGTATCAGTGTGAAACCATGCTACCAATTTCATCACCTTCTCTGTGCAAGAGTAGACTCCGACTAGTGGAACAACTCAAACAAACATGATCTGGTACCGATGGGCGCTTCAAGTGGGGAGACGCCCAAATCCAGGAGTAGGGAACGCATCTTTGTGTGCCAAAAAAACAAGTTGAGTTGAGAGGTGCGGTATCTTCTAGTGAAGAACTGCCCAGAGTCCTTGCAAACCCACCTGACATATCCAGTTCTAAGCTTCGGACTGAGCCGGGAATGTCGGTCACTTGTACTGGCGTTGGATGCACCTGGAGCAAGAACTGCCAAATGGCACTCAACAAGGTCAAGAAAACGCAAAGTAATTTTAGCTTGTAACAACAGGTTGTAACAACAGATTGTAGCAAGGTCGAGATCCTACAAGGCATGGCTACGGCTTTCTCCCTGCGTTGTCAGGGGTCATGTGCACAGCTCGACCGACCATCACTGACCACCATCAAAGTGCCCGAAGACCAAGTTCTGGAGGAACCACGAAAAGCTAGCAATCTGAAATGTCAAAGCCATCAGTTTTGCGACTGTAAAAAAATCCTGAGCCGCAGCACTCGCATTCATCCAAACAAACTGAGTAGACTAAGTTAATGCTGAAAGAAACCCATGAGTTTGGGCAAATCATCAAACAGTGGCTGACCATTCGCTCCACCCCACATTTTGCACCTTCAACAGCTCCTTCGCCGCAGACTCTGGCGCTTACACTTGAAGCTTTCGTTGAAGCACGACAACTGCCTGGCAACTTGAGGAGGCACCTACTGGCCAGGTATGTTATACAATTATACGGTACCCCCAAAATCACATGGTTTGTAAAATCCTCCTCCACATTAACACGAGGTTATGGACAAACCCATATGAAATTGCTGGAAATTGAGTCAAATCAAATGCCAAGGCCCTCAAATGTTGTGAGCAGTAGTTGCCGCCCGCAACTTCAGAAGTCGCGCCGAATGAGGACCAGATCAACCCACAAGTTTCACAGCTGATAATTGGATATTGTTCTGAACCTTCACCATGTAAAAGCAAGTAGAATCAGAAGCTTTGTATGGGTTTTTGATGGGTTCCCAGAGAATGATCCAGGATTCATGAGCATTAACACTGACCACAAATTGAACACCAGGACATCGCGTGTTGATGTGTCAACAAGCGTTACTTGACCCCTGCCATTGATTTTCAACAAATTTTCGCAGAATTTCCAGAAATTATGGGTGAACTCCCCATTGTTGACGGATGTGACAAAAAGTCCCCCCGTTGGATACCTTTGGGCACTGGGGCAGTGCGAGTGTCGCGGGCGGAATACACCTGACATGTGTCATGCTTCGCTGCGGCATAGAGTTTGTAGATTGGAGGTTGCCATCGAGAAAGAGGTGATAGAATGACTTTTGTACCATTCAAACATATTCTGCTGTATATCATTATATATGTCTATATTTACATGTAATCGGTTGCTGGTCTCTCAAGGAATTGCCTAAACTGACCAAAACACAGGAAGGTTTGCTTGGGGTGGGCGTAAACTTTTTGCATTGAGGTCATCTTAAGATCAAAATTCAGAACCCGCTTGTGTGGGTTGGCAATAAACCTACAATTAATTATGTTGCGGCTTTCTGGTGGAACAAACCTTATATTGGTGGGAAAAAAAAAACACCCCAACCTGCAAGTCCAACGGCTGGAACCCTTCTTCCATGGCACCATCAGTGGTTCCTGGAGTTCAGGACCGGAACTTTGAGGCTTTCGTGCAGAGTGGATTGCTGGAGAATTCCAGGGAAAATCAAAGAATCTATTCAACTCAACTCTCAAAGATCTTCCTAACGAGCAGAAAATGTCTTGCTGAACACTCACGAATTCTCCATGCTTCATTTTGGCCATGAATTCCAGGAAATCCATGGATTCATTCTGTCCATTCCTATGCGGTGAGGTCCTTTCCAGCGATGCGATCCATGACCCTCCGAGAAGGTTGACCACATGCCGTCCGAGGTGTTGTTGCTGGCGTGAGGGAAGCCGATGGCGAAATACCTCTGGCAGCATCAGAATCAGTCGGGGTGCCTAAAAGTGTCTATAAGAATTGCAAAAATAGCAAAGTTGTTCCCTATTATTCTGATAATGATTTACTCCAGAGCAAATTTTTTGCCTAGAATTCTGTTGCTGATTGGCCTGTCTATGTTTTGGGGGACGCCTAGCAGTGGTGGTGGGTCCCTGGCTTTCAAAGTCCTCCCTGATGGGTACAACACTGAGACGATACTCCCCTTGCTCTTGACTCTTTTCGGAAATGACACAGGACAAACTCTCCAGCAGACTTGGAATATCAACCTTCCAAACTGCTTAGATCAGATCAGATGCATCTTGAAATGGAAAAAACAAACCCTAAGGATGATTCGCACAAGTATTTTCCATATCTTGGCTATCGCCCATTTTCAGCCCCAGGACCAACCGTGCCTGTGTCTCCGCGTCAAGGCTTCGAGAAAGCTTCCACTGCCGTGGGCCGTCCAGCGGCTATAGCCTCAGATCATCTCAGATCTGGGGGAATGGGGTGATTGTTCGATAGGTATTTATGGGTATGATGATATTTTGAGGTCATTCCCCCATTCATTCCCCCATTCATTCCTCCATTCCCTACGAAGCACCAATTCCATCCAATTCCCTACTAAGCACCAGTCAGTTTGTTCTTTTGGGAAGGATTTAAGTCTACATGATCTAACTCTAACCGTCTAAGCATCGGTTTTTGGGAGGCAACAAAAAATCCCAGGTCAACATCCACCAGTACAAGAACCAAGCCATGGCAGGTCCATGGCAGGTCCAAGGAACGGTCGTCCATGGTAGCTCGCTCTGTGAACCAACTGAGGGCAGCATTGCTGGCCTTGGAGATTTTTTTCCAGGTCGATCCATGGAGAATTAGACCAAGTTCTCCCCATCCATTGCTGGCGCCTGACATTAGACCAGCCACGTGTTTCCCAATGACTGGACCCAGGGCCCCAGGGAACCAAAAACACATCAACTGGACGAAGCTTTGCTGAAATAGCTGTGAGCCTCAAAGAGTCACATCCTGACCCCTTGTCTATAGAGGTAATCCTCTGTTCGAATCGTGTTTGACCAATCTGGCCTCAAACGTGCCTCAAACGAATGTTCGCGACTTAAACCTTGAAGTTGCAAACCCCATATGTTTATCGTAGTAGCCCAAATTATGGGAGTCCCTTTCATTAGACGGTCAAGGGAAATGTAAATCATCCAATATATCACCCCAAAAGGGATACAAAAGATTAAAAAGGTATGTTGCCACCATGTCAGTAGTAGGACTTTGCTTTTCTATCTTCCGGGGGTTGCAATAATCGAAACATAAACAAACAACCAGGGGGATGGGCCAACTCCAATGAGCCAAGGCTCCAAGAGTGGTCTGCCATGCTGGTCAATTTTGGCATTCTTGGGGCGCACATGCGTCATGGCAAGCAGCTTGTGTAAATTACAACTGTCTGCGGATTTTTTGCACGGGGATGACATGAAAATTCATAGGACGGAACCCACAAAGCGTTAGCCGCAACCAGATCGTGCCGTGCAATATGTTTTTGCTGTTTGGGATGCATGGTATAACCAGCGAAATAGAGATTTAAGCAGAATTTGAGTCCAAACTTCATCGACAAGCTCAGTCTTGAGTCTGGAGCAAAGTCGGGATCTTCCATCCGATGCTTTGGGCAAAGCTTCCGTTCTTGTTGGACTGCTATCATGTAATACATGTAATTACACGTAGAGGTGCTGAAGATCTGATTTATGCTCCTTGAAGAGCCAGCTGCGGACATGAGAGAACGCCTTGCGAAATGGATATCTGATGCCATGGAGTAAAGCTCGAATCATTGATTAGTGACTAGAGGCAAAGTTGTCTTTGCGCGTCTGAAAGTAATTCAAGACTTTCTGCGAGAAATAAATTTTCTGCATCATCTTGTCAGCATCCCTGTTTCAACCTTGCCATCAACTAGTCTGTGAAACTTCCTGGCAGACTACCACTGGCAAAAAACGGGGGTCAAGACTAGGCTTGGTCCATCCCTCTAATGTTCACCCTAAAGCCAGCTACGCTTGCACGGGATATCATGGGATATCTTGGGCACAACAAAATCTCCGACGATGCCGACCTCGCGGTTGCAAAAGCTGATCAAGGAAGCATATCTAAAGAAACAGGAGAAGTCTTGCAAATACGGGTTGCTTGTGTTTTGTGGGAGGCATTCGGGGAGGAAAACATTCCTACATAACAAGCTGAAAGGCAAATCACGCCACATCCAAATCACTAGCCAGCAAATGTTCCTTGGGATTTAGGTACTACAGCAGATCTCAGCACAGCCCCACTCTCAGCAGGACTCAGTAGCCTCCATAATAACACAATAGCACGCTGTGGCTACATATGTACAGCATGTCATCATTGCAAAAAGATAAGTCTTTTTGTTGCGGCGCTGTTACCCTTGAGCCTCTTTTCTTGGACTGAAATACACCATCAGACGTCAACGCAACCACAAAACTGCACTGTGGCCATGACCCTATCTACATATGCACCACAGACTGACTCAGCCGGTGTGGGCAGAACGCTGCAAGGCCAAAGCAATGTCCTGTGCAGAGAAACCATCTGCTGCCAGCATTGACTCCTGCAGCGCTAGAGCCAGCTCAGCATCTTCGCTGATCTGGGTTTCGTCAGACATACTATCAAAATGTGGGCTCCCCTCAGGCTCCAGGGAAGCTTGAATGGCTTGTTGGACGTCTACAAACCCATTCCCAGAGGATAGACTGTTGAGTAGTGCCACTCGAGCCCCTGGCATTGATGTCAAGCCACCCAAGCGCTGACCTTGAAGTTCAGGTTGATTCAAGCGGCCCAACAACTGTTCAAAAGCAGCTGCTTCCTCCTCCTGGTTGTCAAAGTGTCGCTGAACTGCATCTGCAGGGGCACAGCCAATGTGATAATCCAACTGAGTTTCCTCCGTTGAGCGCACCATAAAAATGTCACTTCGAAGGTCCTCGCCGCATGCAGCGCATCGCTGGGGCGGAGTCAGTCGAAACGCCGGCCCAATGAGATCACCGTCAAGATGATGAAGCCTCAGTCACTTCGGCCGCTGCAGACTCTGTGTACACTCGGTAACCAAGCTGAAACACCTGTGGTTTGCTTCCACCACTTCGCAAGATTGCGTTGCATTACGAAGTGCAAGCAGTGAAAAACTGCGATGGAACAAAACTGTAGGAGCAAGAATAAATCCAGAAACTCGACAAACTCTAGAACCTCTACACAGAATCTTCTATGTACACGTATTTGTGTATATATATATATGTGTGTGAAATAGATATATAATATCACTCTATCTCTATCTATATATATATATGTATTCTATTCTATATATATATATATATATTCCTATATATTTATATATCATGATATATCTGTCTGTATGTATGCGTGCATGCATGCATGTATGTCAGGATATATATATATATATATTCCTATATATATATCATGATATATCTGTCTGTATGTATGCGTGCATGCATGCATGTATGTCAGGATATATATATATACATACACATATACATACATACATATTTACATATTTACATATATACATATATACATATATACATGTATACATATATACATATATACATATATACATATATACATATATACATATATACATAAATACATATATACATATATACATATAGACATATACATATATACATATATATGTATATATGTATATACATATATACATACATATATACATATATACATATATATATATATACATATATATATATATATATATACATATATATATATATATATATATATATATATATATATATATAT
>Ga0126342_10019963_pt1 | contig 11322 bp, 7 predicted proteins | sample Cyp1metagenome_FD_92528 | JGI IMG/M metagenome (GOLD analysis project Ga0126342, IMG submission 92528) | Coral microbial communities from Lord Howe Island, Old Settlement Bay, Australia - Cyphastrea 1 metagenome | ecosystem: Host-associated > Invertebrates > Cnidaria > Coral ...
ACAAGTAGAGCAGGCAGGAGTAAAAGGGGGGAGCAAAAAATGGCGGAGGTCATGAGTGAAGGGTTGAAACTTGGAAGCCACATTCTGCTGATACAATTTCCAGGTGCTATCTGCTACAACAAATTGGATCATATTGGATCTAAAAGAAAACAAATCGATCAGCTTCAGGATTTGTGCAATTGTTCCTGCAAGCTACTCTTTGCCAGCAAAGTAATTTTCTGGACATCGGTTCGATCCGTTCGGGTCCGGCAGATTGGCAGATTGGCTCAGTTGGGTTTAGTGAAAAAACTGCTCCGTGCTGGGTACCTCCAGGAAATTAATGGAAATTATATAATCTATCGAGTTTGTCCCTGCTTGCGGGGGATACCCCTTCACATGGCAATTTTAATGGGAACATGATCATCTGATTGGTGGTTTGGAACATCCATTCTGTTGGGAATTTCCATCCATCCCAACTGACTTTCATTTTCCATCATTTTTCAGAGGGGTAGGGCTCAACCACCAACCAGTCATAGTCCATGGCATTTCAGGGTACTCTATGTTCAATCAAACCCATATCAAATCCACATGAGAACTCGCGTGGGGTAGACAAATAATCTACATGTCTTGATGGATCCTGAGGTGTACGATTCACCATTTCGCGGGTTCGCCCGCGAAATGTGGGATCCTTCAAAGCCGCAATTTTACGTCTGAATGGGGACAATTATACCATCTGGTTATAAAAAAAACTTATAAATGGAGCTTTTAATGGGAAAATCATTTGTTTCTATAAATCATGTTTTTATTTGGATGTGTGCCCTATCGCACAAACCCTGCCATTACAGTGGGACAGACCCACCAGGTTGTTTTGTCAGTGGCGGCAATCTCATTTGATGGCCATTTGAATGGAAAAGATGAATGAACATAATGACACACCATAGCTAATGTGGTTTAGAACTAGTAAAGGGTTTATTAATATCTCTGCATTTAAGAAAGCAACACACAAAAATATGGGCGTTTCGCTTCCTGCAATCATAAGCAGTTAATTACAGTTCTTTACCCCTGCAAAAAAAAACAAACAAACTATTGTTATATAGTTGGTTATATATGCCTACAATGTGAGGCCCCCAAGATATCTAAGTTGGTTTATAACTCCAATAACTATGGTTTATGGTACCCAAATAACTATAGTTACTGGGGCGAATCTAAACCAACTTATAACTGGGGGGCCTCACATTGTACTATATGATATATAATGTATCCCCTGATCCATCCAATAGTTGTTGCTGAACTTAAGATCTATCCCCATGGCACGGCCATTCTTTGTGGCAGCTACGACAAGAAGTCAGCTGTCTCCAAGAAGAGTTCGTCCCTCAGAGGACACCCAGGGCATCCCAGGGCCGCCGGGACATCGCATCGAAATCGCTAAAGAGGGTTTCAATGGGGGGTTTGGCTATATGGAAATCGAGGATAAACCATTGAGGAAAATAATGAGAAATCTAGTTTGAAGCCTGGTTTATCTCAATATAGCCATTGAGGTTTTGAAACCTCCATTGAGATTTTACCACTAGATTTCATGGCTAAATCATGAGGAAAAATCCGGTTTGAAATCCTCCAACGTTCGCCGAACCGTTCTATAAAGCCGGTCGTGAGCCTTTCTGAGCGGCGTTTTTGGAGCCGAGGCGATGAGCCGGAGCCGAAGTCGATAAGTTGCTGGTGAAAAATCCATCCATCTATCTGGGTAAGTTTGATCACGACCTCACTGTTCTCCCTCACTGGATTCATGGATTATTTTAGGGAAATCATCCCCTTTTATGGCCCAACAATTCAGGTTAGTGAAATATGATAATTTATTCAGATCTATTGACTTTATAGAGATCCATCTGATATATTTGATGGAACCCATTAATATATCCCCCAGAAGCCTATAGTTGTAGTTCAGTTATATATCAATATAACATAATATAACTATAAGTTGGTGGTTTGACCCTAGAGATGCCCCGGAACCCTAGTTATATCTAGTTCTGTTTACGAACTTAGCTCTCAGATTGAGGCTCCAGACAGCAGAAACAAGCCTTCATCGTCAACAAGCAGAGCTAATGGCAGCTTCGCGTGAGCAGGTGTGGTTGCTTGAAAATGCTGCTGTGGGCTTGATGGATATCTCTAAATTTCTAAATCCCAAATATCTCGTAACTAACTAACTGCCACATTTTCCCATTGAGATTTTTATTCTCTGTGGATTGAGATGTAGTTTCTGTGGGGGGTTCCTTGCATGGAAGGTGCTTCTTGCTACACCGAAGTCCGAGGACAGCAAAGAAGAGGCGCGTCGTCACCTCGTAACCCGATGTTGACACACAGCGCATTTGGTGAATTCGAAGGTCTCCGCGAGGAATATGAGGCTTTCCTGGAACGGGGCTACCCCCAGTTCTCATCCATTTTATGGGATATCCCCATTTTCAGGAAACCCCCATATATCTGATGTAACGACAACTGATTGGTGGTTTGAACATGTTTTATTTTCCATAATATATGGGATAATCCTTCCCATTGACTAACATTTTTCAACATGGTCAAAGCCACCAACCAGTGATGTAACAATGTAACGTATAGTATTGGTATTGGGTGAATCTAAACCAAGAAAGACAACTGGGGGACCTCACCTTGGATATTGAACAAGCCATGAAATGGTGGCCTCAACTGGGTCTACCCCATTTTCAGACACACCAAAATTATATATCATCATCTATCCGATATATTCATTTTTTGTCACCAACAATCCTGAATGTGCTATTATATCCTCCATACTATTTTGGTTGTATACAATCAGTACAACCAGAGAAACCCGATTTGTGCGTGCTACTCCTGATGTCTTCGCGCGATCTGATGGCATGTAAAAGTTAAAAAGGCTCAAACGGGCTGTTTTTGTTTTTATTTTTTGGGAGTTTTAGTGTAATTTCTTCAATGTACGTTTTTTTCCAATAGTTAATGGAAGAAAGTTGAGTGTTCTCAATTTTGATCATTTTTCTTGGCAACTGTCTCACCACACTGCCGTTGTGAGCAGCACCGGTTCGCATGTTATTTTTGATCCGCCGATCCCCGATGGCCAATTTGAGGTCAAGCAGACTCTTGTTGGTGCCATGATGAATGTCACCCATGGTACCCTCTGGTAAACATACAAAAAGCTATTGAAAATGGCCATTTATAGTGGATTTTCCCATTAAAAATGGTGGATCTTTCCATAGCTACGTTAAATTACCAGAGGGTATCTAGATACCTCAAAAAAACGGGCGGAAGCACCTGATTTGAAGAACACCAAGTGTTTCATCGGGAATGGCTTTTTTTCAGTGCCATGAAGTGGTGCCCCTCATGTTGTAACCAGGTTTTTTTTTTCGTTAAACCCATCTAATCTATTCTAATTCTAATCTAACTAGTTCGTTGTGTCATATCCACCATGAAGCCAACTGTTCATCTAGTTATAACATGTTACCATCTGGTTATGATTAACATCGCCATGGAAAATCCCTACCATACATGGAGGTTTCTAATTAGCTGGGAAAATCATCTATTTCTATGTGCCATCTATACCATGGCTATGTTAGATAAGCCGCCTTAATCATAGAATTGGATTATGGGAAAATTTGCAGGAAAGTCCTATATTTTACGGTAAAAAACATGGTTTCCTGTAGATTTTCCCTTAAACTTAAACCAATCTAGTGACTTAACAAACTGGGAAGCGACTCAGCCACCAGCGACTTCCTCGCAGGCTCCCAAGAGTCTCTGGGCCCGCTTTCGTCGCGATGTTTCCCCGCCGGGGTATCCCAGAGCAGATCCCGCTTTCGTCGTTGGGTCGTTGGTTGCAAAGATTTGCCCCAAAAAAGGATGTGGAATAGATCAATACTGTATTTAAAAAGGATATGTATATATTTAAGGTAGGATGTGGAACAGTATTTCCAGGTTGTATACTAGGTCAATCGGCTGGATGGGTACAAACTAATCCTAACTAGTCTTTTGGTATCTGGCTGGGAATATCTACGTTCACCAGCAAAGAATTTGTCATTTTTTGCAGGGTATCTGGCTGATTGGCAATGTATAGATATAGATGGATAGTTTCCTCCACACTTTCCAGGTATTCAACTTTTCTATCATGGTAATGTTGGTTTCATCCCCTTGATATTTGGTTAAATAGTATGTCTCCAGGACAGAAAAAGGATAGAAAAAAGATAGAAATAGGTGTTTGCAGCGCGGTATAGGTGATGTTTATCACATATTTTTCCAGGTTCCCAAGCTATTTTCGGCATCTGTTTGGTGATTACTGTGAATCATTGGAACTCAGCCAAGTTAGGAGGGTTCTGGCGCAAGTGCAAGGTGACACGAGGTGCTAATACACCAAAATAATCCACGGTTACGATGAATTACTGTAATATAGGTTAATTATCGTACAGGGTGGTGCCCCAGTTCCTGTGCTAAGTTTGTTTATACGTCCAATAACTATGGTTTATAGGTGATATATCTATATGGGATTATAAATCCATGTATAACTGGGGGGGCACCACCTTGTACTATAGTTTTACTTGAACCTAACCAACTATAGTTACAGCACGGATGGGGGTGCTGCCCTGCAAGGGTCATTTTGACTGCGCAGGCGTAGTGTTTTGTGCATGCCATGTCAGGTGCATGGCTACCAAAGCTTAAACCCCTAAACCTTCAATCTTCAAGGATAAAACCTAAATCAGACATGAAACTGTAAGTAAGCCTCGAAGTGTGAAAACTTGTCAAAACTGAGGTAAAAACCCGTTTCAAACGCCTTAAATGAAACGCCTCCATAGACCGCTCAATGGCACCCTAAAAATTCGAGCCTAAAGAGTTGGTCGAAGCATCCCTCCAGCATCCCCGGCGAGTCTCGGGCCACATCCAGATATTAGTTGAGTCTGAATGGGTTCTGATGGGCTACTGGCTGGTGATTTTTCTCGATTTTTTCGAGATATGAAAAAATCACTGTGCGCTACATGATGAAATGGATCCAGTCGTATCTTCTGAAAGGAAGTGGGACTGGGGTATAATTTACTATAATTTGAAGGTTAGCCGTAGCTTCTCAGACAGTGGCCATGGATCCATAGGGATGATGAAATCGGTTCAAATTGGCCACGGAGTACTGTCCATTTGCAGCCGATCTTTGGTTTTTTCGGCATCATGAAGAAAGGCGGGCATGGATCAAATGGGCGAGGGGAACCACAGATCTACGACATCAGTTTGCTTAGACTCTTAGACCATCCAACATGAGGCCCGAAATCTTCACCAGATTGAAGATTGAGTGGGTTAAAGAAGCCCCATGCAGTTGTGGCAGCCAAAATCTTGATTAGTGGCTAGTTTGAAAAAAAACAAAAAATCATCGAACTGTTGCGCAGTTCGTCCTTGATTTTCGAGCTTGACCTCCCAATGTTTGATGGCTCCCTTAAGTGCCCCATATTCCAAGTGAGTTGGAAAGCCTGGGGGAACGTCCCAGGCAAAAAAATGGGGGTAAGAATTGGGAAGAACATGTGGTTAAAACATAGGAAACCATAGGAAACCATAGGAAAATGTGGTTAAAACGTAAACCACCCCATTTGATGGTAAACATACCACCCATAGAAATGGTGAATTTGGGAATGGTTTATGGCATGGTTTCAACCACATGAATAACCAAAGCCGAAGAGCCCAGCGTGAAAGTCGCGGAGTATCCCCGGTGTTCAACGTATGGGTTACCGGGTTACACACCACTTACGATGCCTTGGATTGCAGTCAGCTTTTTGTCCACTCCAGGACCAGAGTCAAAGATTCTCAAAAGGCAGGAAGTGCATGCCCAGATGGCAATTCGAATGGTGAATGTGACTGTAAAACCCGTTTTCGACCAAAATATTTGTTCGGTTTCCGGGTTTTGAGACAACCCCTATCTGGGAATTTTCCCCTGTTTTGGATTGAAAATGCGATCGAAAATGCATCTCCTTGATTATGTTCTGCTTGTTATTGGACAGTTCTGGCTGGACTGTTGGCGAATGATGGTCAAGCGGTTGTGCAAATGGCTGCTGCAGGCACAACGAGAACTCGGTCGACTCAAAGAACAGCTCGAGAACTCAGCTTTTGCAAACATGTGTCTTCAGGTTTGGAGGGTTGTGTAAGCTGTGGTTGGAGCAAAAAGATAAGTACACACAGAATATATATATATATATTATATATATGTGATATATATAATCTATAGCTATAATTATATGTGATATTTGTAGATTTGCATATGTTTTTCTTCATGGATACCGTGTATCTCAGTATCTCTGTCGACATACCTGGTTTTTGTGCAGCAGCGCCATATGCTGGACAGCTCCAGGCTCCGGACAGCGGAGGCAGAGCTTCAAGAGGCTTCCAAGCGTGAACAGGCGGGGCTGCTAGGTGAGGCCTTGGGATGTCAAAAGCTTGGTGAATCTGGTGAATTCTGTAGGGTTTATTGGGGATAGTAACGGATAGTATCCATACATATCCATACAAACATTCCACGGTGCGAGGGAAACTTCAAAATTTCTAGGTATGACTCGCAGGACTGGTTTTTGGGGTCCTCAAATGACTGGTGATTTCGTTCAAAAACTTCTCCGAAGAAACGGTTGGATCAAAATGGTGGATACATCTACATTTCCATGGAGTTTTTTTTTATTGGGACCGACCCATCAACCCATCAACCGGTGTGGAAAGATATGGGGGGAGTCGTACCCAAAATCCCATGGTTGATCATCATTTTACCCAGTTGTTCAACGAGTGGCCATATGTTTTTTTTATCCACCATTTTCAGAGAAATCCAATACTGTAATATACTGTAATATTCATTAATAAATCATTAATATATCTTAATTAATACCATTTTTTTCTTGGTTTATAAGTTTATCGTAGTTTCTCCCCATATTCGATCCCTGTTAGGATTGCACTATGCACCGTGATCCAATTTTGTCCAGTAAATCACAAGTTGGAATGTTGTTTCTCTATGATCTTTGGGGTATCCTTTGTTCCTCATGGCTGGAAAATCGCCAACTTTTGATGTCTATGTGGCCATGTTATCATGTTGACGAGGGTAACCGCTGCCAGCTGTGCTGTGGGCATGATCACGACCGAAGCCTGTTCTCCCGAAACCTGGAATCATGGTTTATCTTAGGGAAATCATCCCCTTTTATGGCCCAACAATTCAGGTGAGTGAAATATGATAATTTACCAAGATATATATGTATATATATATATATACATAATTAGCATGAGATTAATGAACATGGCCATTTATAGTGGGGTAGGTCAACCACCAACCTGTATATATATATATACGTGTATATATACACACACCACATTTCCCATTCTTGTTGGTGAAATCCCATGTTTTTCATTATGAGAACCTCTGAGGCACAACAAGAGCTGAACAGACTCACAGTGGAGTGCGGCACCCAGAGCTTGTCCGTGGCTTCGTGTGAGCTGAAAGCCAATGAAAAATGGGGATAGGGACTGGGGGAAGGGATTAATAGTGATCAATAATGATTATATAATAGTGATTAGTAGTTAGTGACCAATAATCATTATATGTATATATATATATATATTGGATTTTGGTGTTACATATTGTGCAACTTTGGAAACCACCAAGCCCATTTAGAGTGAATTTAGACCTAAATACATTGAAAGAAACATGATGATTGATAATGATTGATAATTGTTAATAGTTATCATATATGTTATCATCAATTCTTAGAAAGTGTTTGTTGAATCTGAACAATGGGGGGATGCAATTGGGACATACTGTCCATGGAAGAAATCCTGCACCAGTTGGTAGATGGTAAACATCCCCTTATCAACTGTTTCATAGCTTCCAATAATTATGGGATTTTTACCAGTGTTTGATAGCTTCCAATACTATAATAGCTATCAAACACTGGGATTATAATAACTATGGTAAAAATCCTGCACCAGTTATCATCCCATTATACTCCCACTGTTTCATATCCAATAAATCCCAACTGCTGCAGGATTTCTTCCATCCACAGTACGACCGTTACTCCATCTATGGTTAAGGGTTAGTTAGGATGTAATTTGGAGATACAGCTTTTGTTTATTTTCCATTCTCTCGCAGATGAATCTAGCTGGTGCGACGCTTAAACACATTTTCTATTGGAGTCAACCTTGAAAATTTGGAACGTCTCAGAAAGGTTACAGCATTGCAGGAAGCCAAAGGTACAGCCGTTCATATATGGGGGTTTCCTGGAATGGGGTACCCCAGAATGGATGATTTGGGGGCACCCCTATTTTAGGAAACCACCATATGCTTAAACAATGGTCAAACTATGATTCATGGTTCAACGCTGGTTTCGAGCCGAGCCTGTTGCTTGATGCCATGTTCCTGCATAGGGACTTATATCATATGATTTAAAAATCACTGCCCTTATGGACTACATAGGATATGAAACGAACCCTTATCTTGTTTTTTTTTGCTGGTTCATAAACCATTATAACTTATATAACCCCCATTAACTATAGTTATATCCACCCTAAACCATAGTCAAGCCCTCTGGGTGTCCAAATATGCAGTTTTCCGACTAGTCAAGTAGTTTCTCCCCGTAATTGATACGATCAGACGGTTGGCTAACGGAGGCGGTCAAACGGGTGAAGGACTTGGTGTCGACCGTTGTTTCGACGTTGTCTTTGGCTCATGCGATGGGATGTTTGATGAGATCTGGGTTTTTGTTTGAACATGGTGTACCCCAAATCTGGATGGTTTAGCATATTCCCTACGTTCAAATGGCTTTGAAGGGGGTATACCATATTTTCAGACCCATGTGATGATATTTGTGCCTAAACCAGCACTCAGAATCACTCAGATGTAGTTTATAAGAACCAAATGTTCTGATATTTGTACCAAACTCATATAAACAACTTTAAGATTGTACCTTCAATTACCACCATTGTACACAAACAAATAGATTCATTTTGGTTCTGTTTAAGGCACTCAATGGTTTAAACCACCATTCTCTTAAACAAAGAACCAATGAATTTCTGTACCTTGAGATTCAAAATCTTCCTTGACCAGGCTGCAGACAACGGAAGCCGGCCTTTACAAGGCTGCTCTGAAGCGTGAGCAGGACGAGCCAGGGATCACTTGGGAGCTGAACAAGAAAGTCCTATTGATAATTGTGGGTAAATGCACAGGATGGGCCCCCCCAGTTTTTTTTGCTGGTTCATAAACCATTATAACCCCCATTAACTATAGTTATATCTACCATAAACCATAGTTAAGCCACTTATAGGGCAACTTAGCTATCTTGGGGGCCCCATCCTGCAGCTAAATGTTGATTACAATGATTACAAGATGTGGAACAAAAATCCTGGATAACTTTTCAGTTTTTCATGCAGAACATCATCTTATAGATTGTGGGAAATCCATGGAAATTCCTGTATCAACAAACCATGCGAGCATTTTTTGGTCCCCAAAATATCCTTCTGCAGCGACATCTTTAAGGATGGAATCACAGCGATGGATTTCCGCGTACACTGCAGGATGCTCAAAGAGAGCTTTCCGCAGAACGTGTCGCCTTTCAAGAGGCACGTGGAAAGCAAAGTTCAAAAAAAAAGTGCAGCACTTGGCACTTGCATCTCCAGAATCTCAAGACTTGGTGTTTTTGTCTGAACATTTAGGCGAAAACCCCTGAAAAGAAGTGGTTGATCATGATTTTCTTCACAAATCTGTTGGGGGTGAATCCTTTAGTTCCAAATCAAAACAATCCAGGTGGTGATTTGTATATTGGGCATACCCATGACGGATCCATGGTGCTGGTATATATGCTAACATAAAGGGGGTATATTGATGGTAAATGTTACCCTATGGTAAATAAACATAGACCTTGGAAATCACCAATTTGTAATGGAAACTAATCTTCCAACCCCTATCTGCCAGGGTCTATGTTAATTTACCAGAGGGTACCATATATAGCATACATAGATCCTATGGGATAAGTAAATTGAGGCCTCCTCGGCATCCCGAATTTTCCAAAGCAGGCACGCCAAGAACTGAGTCGACTTCGAGAGCAGTTCTACACTCAGATTCTGATGACATTTCAATGCCATCCCGATTTTTCCTGGGTATGGGTCTATCATAGCCTTCAGATTACCCTCTGGTAAATTAACATAGCTATTGAAAATGGCCATTTATAGCGAGTTTTCCCATTAAAAATTGTGATTTTCCATAGTTTTTTGTATGTTTACCAGAGGGTACCCTCTGGTAATCTGTTACATTCTCTTACACTGGAAAATCAGCATTTCCACATTGGCTATATGAAATTTCTGAAGGGCAATAACCCAAAGCTCAACTCATTGGGTAAATTACTGGTGATCATCATTTTCCCGAGACGGCCATGAATTTGGTCCGCCAATTTTGACAAACGCGAAAAAGAATCAGATTGAGCTGGTTATTATACAATGTGAGGCCCCCCGTTGTGATGTGAACGTTGGTTTAGATTCGCCCCAATAACTAGTTCGTTATGTGCGTACCATAAACCAGTTCGTGACATTGGAGTTATGTGGCCCCCAACTTAGATATCGAACGGGGGCCTCACATTGTATGATATCCCATGTTTATCAATATTTATGAACAAAACAGTTGATAGTATCATAATGGCAAAAACCCAATATCAAGCATTTATAAACATTAATCCCATGTTTATCAATTATATCCCAGTAACTATAGTTATAAGTACCATAAACCATAGTTACATAGTTATTGGAGTTATGTTCACCAACTTAGATATCAAACGGGGCCTCACATTGTATGATATCCCATGTTTATCAACATTTATGATCAAAACGGTTGATAGTATCATAATGGCAAAATCCCAATATCAAACATTTATAAACATTAATCCCATGTTTATCATATTTATGATAATTATCAAAGGAAGTTTAGAAGTCAAACTTCCGACAATATGGACAGATGAAAAGCAGAGTAGGGGAGAGGCAGAGAGAAGAGGAAGATTAGAAGAGAGAAGATGAGAAGAGAACGAGTCAGAAGAAAGAAGATACAGATGCGCGAAAAGGTAGGAAAGTCGCGAAACACTGTGTTTTTCCAATGATTTGTGGCTCAGGAGGATCGAAAAGTAGGCTCGCTAAAGCGGCGGGTGCGGAGCCAGCTGGTCACAGGAGCGATGAAAACTTGCACGCCGTTGTGGCGCAAAGCACATTTCCAAGTCAAAAGGTACAAAACACCTCAGGTCCGGACCACTTTTGGAAGTTGAGATGTCGAAAAAGTGCGCGCCGTTGTGGCGCGAAGCACATTTCCAAGTCAAAATGTACAAA
>Ga0126342_10019964_pt1 | contig 11322 bp, 8 predicted proteins | sample Cyp1metagenome_FD_92528 | JGI IMG/M metagenome (GOLD analysis project Ga0126342, IMG submission 92528) | Coral microbial communities from Lord Howe Island, Old Settlement Bay, Australia - Cyphastrea 1 metagenome | ecosystem: Host-associated > Invertebrates > Cnidaria > Coral ...
GGTGCTGGTGCTGGTTCTGGTGCTGGTGCTGGTGCTGGTGCTGGTGCTGGTGCTGGTGCTGGTGGTGGTGGTGGTGGTGGTGGTTTTTGTTGTTGTTGTTGTTGTTGTTCTGTTCTCAATGAATAGCGTGACAGCGACAGCGTGCTTTACGATTCAAATGCACAAGACTAGCCATGCATCCAAGAATTGTACAATGATTAGCAACGATTTGCTGTGTGCCATTTGGGTGACAGCCATTTCAGATCCACAGGGCCTCGGAATCCACAGTTTTTGTTGGTCCATCTGAAAATCATCCGATGGGTAGATGTCCATATCCATTCGTTCAAGGTATATGGTTGTCAATCCAAAGCCAGGAATTGTTCCGATTCAATGGGAAAGTTGTTCCAAAAACTTTGTTTGTCTGGAGGTGCCCAGTTCAGCCATTGAAAGCAATTTCTTTTGTCTATCATGTGTGTAGTCAGATATAGGTGATATGGGGATATGATTATATAATAATAATAATAATAATGAGAATAATAATAATAATAATAATAATAATAATAATAATAATAAGGTAAACCATGATAATATAATCTTATGAGTTATGATTATATAACGATATGAGCGTGATGCGGCACGCTACCATGATATAACATGTGTTGCTTTAGAATTTTCACTGTGATACAATATGATACAGATGGAATCAGATGGACAGGATCACAGATGATATTAGAGAAATTCTGACCACATCCATACAGCCATACATGTTTTGTCTGTTTTGTTCTGATACGCAATTTTGACTTGGATCATTTTGGATCCCAGTAAGTGGAGGCACCATTTGCAACTTGACTGATTGACCATGGCAGTTCTGAGACATCCCTGACACTCCAAGGGCACCACAGAGGGATTTACTGGCGCGACGCGACTTCATGTTTTCCAGTGCCTGGTTGGCTAGTGACTAGCGGCTAGTGGCAGTCTCCAGCTGACGTAGATGTGGAAAACCCATTGGAAAACCCAAGGAAAGTGATCTACAACTGGGGGGATCCATTTCTATACTCATTTATTGGTGGTAAATCTATGGAGCCTACATGCAGAATTTAGGTTCGGTTCTGAAAATGTTTGATGTTTGATGCGTCAAGTATGAGTCAAAGATCATTTTGACATCATCGAAACAAGCTGAGTAGAGAATGCGCATCAAATCAATTGTGGAAACATAACTTTTGAAAGGTACCAATACTGGAAGTGAGCTGAACTTGTCAGCTGCTGTCCAACTTGCAATTCAAACCTACTGGTAGCTCGCAACTAGTACTTGTGTTACGCTTTGTTTAGTAGGTTAATGCTGGATTATTGGCCACTAATGGGAAGAGAAACTGTATAATAAAAATCAGCAAGTTTGCAGTGCAGAGTATCTACCATACCATAGAGATGGGTTGGAAAATCATGTGGCGCGGCACTAGGCACTGATTTGCGATGGTGGAGTGTGCACAACGACTCATCCCTCCTTATGCCAGGAACGGGCTGGGTTTGGTTGTCCATGGCAGGGCGAAGAAACGAGCTGGGGTCAGTTTATGTACCCCAATTGGGGTAGGATGTGATGGTTTGCTACCAAAAATGGACCTAAATCTGTGATTCCCTGCAATTCAGACCAGTTGTTGGTGGTCAAACAAGAGGACTAAACTATACTCACCCACTTGACGGAGTTTATTTGTCTCAGTGTTTTGACCCATGCAGTAGAGCAATTTGCTCTGCTGGTGTGCATAGTGGCATGCGATTGCTGTTGATTCTGCAAAGGTGTCGCTTGTTTTGGAAAGCCACAATTGGATATTCAACCATAGGTACAAGGGTTATATGCCAACTGATGATGGTTATTACATGTTATTACATGTTATTACCTGTTATTACCATATTATTACCATATAACCCGTAAAATAACCCTAGTCTTGCACACCCGTTCGTAGCAATTCCAGGAGTGACACACGTTCATCCCATGCCTTCGCCTGAGAGCCCCTTGGGACCCCATTCGAAGTGGGGTCCATGTGAGATTTCTGGGGAATTGGGAGTTCCTTTTCACTTTACCCTCTGGTTATTTAACATAGCCATGGGAAATGACCCATTTATAGATGGTTTACCTATTAAAAAATGGTGATTTTCCATGGCTATGTTAAATAACCAGATGGTATATTTGCAAGATTTTGCAAGAAAGAAAGACAAAGCTTTGAAAGAAAGACAAAGCAAGAACGAGATGCCCGGTCTTTGAACCGTGTATGACTTTGCAGTACTTTGAGAGGAACGAACCGAATTGACAAGCATACCCTTGCGCCTGTCACAACAGAGTTGCATGGTTCCAGACGAGTGATTTCAAAGTTCATTAGTTGAGCTTGAGACAACAATGAAGAGAGCCTGGGAGCTTGAAGAGGGTTTTTAATTTGGACCATCTGCTTCAGGGTCTGCATGTCATGAATCACACGACGGTGTGTGGGATTTGACATGACTTGACTTAATATTTATTCATAGTTCACCGCCATGTTTAATTACCATTTGGATCCATGCGGCTGGTCAAAAATCATAGTATCAACATGTGGGTATGGATCAATACCTATTAATACCATTTTTAGTGGGATGAACATCCACTTACCAGCTATTTTGATGTTCACCAGGGGTACAAGGTCTTGACACACTGCCATGTATCAACCACCCTCTGCCCGAGGTTTAGTCACAGCCCGGGTGCGGGTGAACCGAACTAATCCACCCAAGCGCCTCAGCAGCAAGGGGATCTACAAATTTGGGAGTCAAAACTGAGATACCAAAGAATCCTCAAATGGATAGAAATGGCTGATCACTTCGAAACTTAGTATCCATAATAATCCATATATATATATATGATCCAAGTATAATCATATAATATATCTGTATATATATAATATATAAAGGCATCCTTTTTCAGGTCCACTACTGTCGACCCAGAGTTACGCTGTTGTTTCGTTGCCGTGAAATGTTGGTGGTATCAATGGACGGGCAGGTTAGAGACATCGGGGTTAACTGAGGTATTTCCTAACCTTCCAAGGGCAGCACGGGATGGGAAAAAGGGGTGGTCTCCAGGTAGCACATGGCAGCTGTGAAATGTTTGAAGAGGTAAATCATCTATCATCAGCTATCAATGAATATAGATGGTGAAAGCTCTACCCTGAATGACTCCTCTACACTTTTGAGTTTGTCCCTTAGTTCTTGCGATGTTTGGCTGGTTCGGTTGGTTGGAATGTGGGGTTATGACAGTCTGTCTCAAAGTAGTCTCAAATTAACCTCAGTACATATGTCCGAGACAAGAGCTTGTATCCTGCTGAATCGGGGAGGGAGTCCCTGGAGGCTTTCCCAAATGGACATCAGAATTTGTTTGGACATATCGGACATATTTAGATCTTTAGAGCATAACAGTGGTCATCCTGAATCTGCTGAAAAAGGTGATCATGTGGTAACCCAAGAATGAACAGTCCCAGAAACGGGTTTTGCGTTTGCTTTTTGCATCATTCCAAACAGAAGGATACAATAATTCAATAGTATCGAATTCCAACAATGAAATATCATAATAAACCCCAATTAGGGAGATTTCATAACGTCATTATTCCTTATTGTCTTTTACCTCATGGAAAAAGAATCGCTGGTCCATTGAAAAGACTGTGCTGCCAGGCACGCAGAATGACTGCCAGTCACTTGGCCATTGTGGCCGTTGTGGCCATTGTGTGGCCCATGGCGCCGATGCGTCCGGTGGTTACTCATCACGGCATGGGTCAAAATGTCAAGCCCGAGAATCCAGAGCTATGAGATATTGAGCCATTTGAGCCATTGTTTGTATGATTTCTTATTTTTGTTTGTATGATTATGAACCGGCTTCTTTTTTGGTAGTCAGCCCATTTTGACCTATTAAGTATCCAATTAGTGGCTAGCCGAGTGAAGGAAGGTATCGACTCAAAGTACAAGTCGTTTCAAATAGCACTGAAGGTGGCTTTTAAGAATTGACCTGTGATTTCATGTCAAAAACAAAACTTGAAACCAAACAAAACATGTATTGTATATTTCTATGATTCTATATGATCCCAAAAGAGGGCCTCCTTTCTTAAATATATATCCATGGTACCACTTCTCCGATTTTTCCGGACCAGACATTCTTGTCAAAAAATGTCCTGAGGCATGGATCTTCCTATGTGCGACATAATGTTGAGGCCTGGTTCAACAGTATCTCAGTGGCACCTGGTGAACAGAACTACAGAACAATTTCCCCAGCAAAGATGGGATGCATCGCCAACGTCGCCAACAATTTGTAGAAAGTGCCAACAAGACAAAACAAAACAGATCGGTACAATTATTCTGCATATATGAATTGTACATATATAATCATATATATATACATCGCATGAAAATAAATATAAGATATGTTAAGATCTGACGAACATGGCTATATTGTAGAAACATGTAAACAATCATTTGCACAATGCGTTGTCAAGATCGGTTTCGTTCGTCATCCCGAGGCTCTTATGAGTCGCCAACGTTTCTACGTGGTGATAAGGGGCAAGAGGTGCCAATGCCCACAGAGATTCCCGGCGCAGCATGGCTTTTGGGCTTGGTTTTTTCTTGGGTCCCTAAGGCAACAACCATTTGGGGGGTTCCTAGAATCGGGGATCCCGAAAACCATGGGTTTAAATACTAAGATTATTAAAATGGTCTAATTTTGGATGATGTGAGGTGCCCCTATTTTAGGTATCACTTTGTATCCATTCGTGTTTCACAGGGTGGTTCACAGGGTCGACCCTCCATCTTCCAGCACCAAGGAAGTTCGAACCTCCCAGTGATGTCTTGGTGAACATTCATCATCCAAAAGATTCCTTGAAGCAGAGCACCTTGGCAACGCAGTGATCCATAAGAAGGGCCATTGTGTTCTTCAGTCAACAGCCTCGACAGCCTGAGGTTGTTCTTCCATGGCGGGGATTGTTTTTTTTTCCCACAGCTTACAATTCTCATCATCTTCATTGGGAAGAAAAGTCAGGGAAGATGCTGCGAAATTTTCACAAGTAAACGCCATGGGTGAGACTTAGATCGCTGCCCAATGTGGCGACCTGGTCACGATAAAGATAGACCAGTTGGTTTGTTTGAACATAGGATATCCAACAATCCAGTTGTTTCAGAAATATGTAAGTTCATGTAACATCTAATTTTCCCCAGTCAAATTGCCATGGCTTGAGGGTACAGTCCGTTTTGAGACACACCCAAATGCAGTTTCTTGTCCCAAATTCTGCAGAAAGTTTATCGATGTTACGATGTTTATTGTCTGGAACATCTTGGAACCATCTTTGGATTTTCATCACATCCAAATTGGAACCTTCATTGGAAAGCTGTGAAACATGTGGAACCCCTCGAGTTTTTTGCACACCCGGCATCCATGGAATCCATGGGTGTTGGTTGGCGATCCGCCAGGTTTCCAGTATGATTCACTCTTTAATTCTGCCTATGGCCTCGTGCTTCACGGCTTCCTGGACCAAAGAAAGCGGCGAAAATTGGACGAGAAACGGAGGCATATCTCAGGGAGAAGGTACTGTAATGTAATGTATTGTATACATAGATATAAATATAAATGATATTAATAAATTTATGTTTTATATTTATAAGAATTCTATGATTATACACGGATACAACTACACAATATGTATCTATATGTCTATATGTTTATATGTGCATATATATATATATATATCCATAATATATATATATATACATATACATTTTATATGTATATATATATATATGTATATATATATATATATATATGTATGTATATACTGGGATATGCTGGGGATACCATCCAATGTCGGAATGTTGGACTTTGACCACAAATTTTCATCACGATCATCCCCGTGAGCAAGGACATGGTCGCTGGAGCTATCGATTTACGGAGACTTTAAATGGAGGAGCCATCCCAGTTGCTCAGCGATGCTCAGGGGCTCCGTTGTTTGGACCGAGACATTTCTCAGCCCAAATTTATTGGTTGATTGTGATGCTTACTGTCATGGTTGGCCAATAACGGTAGTCAAACGAGTCAAAACATATTAGGAGGTCTATTATTGGGTTTACCACAGTATTTCAGATCTCTATAGATTTCTGATTTGTATTGATTTGTTGTAATATGTTACAATTGATCCAGCCTTCTGGGCCCCTTGGTGGACACCATTTTCTGCTCGTCAGCATCCAGTATCATCCAGTCATGAACAGTGGAGCCCGGGGAACGATGGTTAAATCTCCATCCGCTAACTCCTCGGAAAATCATGGTTATCTACATATCATACGGGGGTTTCCATAAATTGGTATATCCCAAAATGGGTGGTTGATAATCAATGGAAAATCCATGAAAATCTGATTGAAATGGATGATTTAGGGGTACCCCCATTTTAGGAAATCTCCATAATATATCTATATAACGTCCCGAGCCACCTGATACCCCAATAATACCTACATTGTCTCTCTCGTGGGGCTCTCCAGTGCCAGACGAAGAGATCCACTGCTATTTAGGGGCTCCCAAAAATAGGTGAATTGAATTGAATTGGTTTATCATGGTTTATCAATCTTTATTAAAACTAACAAGACTAACAGGTTGACATGGATTCATCGTGAACTGTGGGGGTATTTTCCTGGGGTATGGTGGGCTATTTGGAACTGCACATTCCAACGACCTCGAGGTGCTCTTGGCTGAAGGTTGGAGACTCCCCTTGGACGAGTTGGTCGCCTCTTGGGAAACAATTGGGCCGCTTTGGACAAGGTTTGGGCCGAAAATGCTCTCAAAGACACATCATTATATGATATTATATGATGTATATATATATATATGATATATATATATATATATATGGGTATTATGATGTATCATGATAATATTCTGATAATATATATATATATATAATATTGTATATAATATATACATTTTATGTATGTACATATACATGCGGTTTTGGTGATACTCTATTAGTCTATAAAGTTTGAGATTTGATGCCCAAAACGTCGCTGGGATACTTCATGAGATATGGCCGCCAGTCATCGGAAAAATAGGAAGCAGCAATCATTGCGGATTTCATCGGTTTTCGTCGGTTTCCTCTGCCGCAGATGGCCCTTATGGTGATGCCATGAAACATGTTTGTTTTGAAGAACCAAGAACAAACTGGCAGTGGACATTTCCTCACTCGAAGATGTTTTCCCCAGTGATTACAAAGACTTGAACATTTTCTATTGCCATACCCTTCGGGATTTGTTCACAGTTTGCTATACTTTAGATGGTCCATTTGTAGATGATTTACATATTCGAACTGGTGGTTTTCCATAGCAAACTGTTGAATTCCCGGGGCTTCACCCAGGATCCAACGGCAACCGCAAGCGTTGACCCAGTCAGGATTGGGAGCAAGTCACGGTCCAACGACCAGAAGCGATGAGTCGAGATGTGCCAGCTTTGATAGAGATTCGGCCGAAGATCCCGCGTTTTTTTGATAAGCAAAGTCTATGATGAATCTTCTGATTATATAGGTTTTATTCTTATTATCATTATCATTATTTTGTTGTCATCATTATTAGAGAAGGATAATATTGTGTTTGATTATTTTTATTTGTTTATTTTTGGGGTTCTTGTTGTTTATTCATATACCATTCACAAAAAGTGGATAGAGAGCCAAGCCACTGGGGACGCTAAGTTCGAAAAAAACAAGCCAGAACATGAACAAGTGGGTCGGAAAATAAACATGTTTGGTATACTTATACGTTTGTACCTGTAGAGTTGTACTATATATTTTTAAACATGATAACTGACTGTAACGTTGTTTTTGGAGATAGTATAGTCATGTTTGTCTTCCACGATAGGTTTGGGACAGCTACACCTCAAGATCTGTTTTTCTTTAGCAGCATTTTGAGTCGGAATCACCTTCCAACTTGAAGACGTCCGTGATTAAACTTGGTTTCAACTGATCCAAATTTGGCTGACTGGAGCGTCGTACCCAACTCTCTTCCACATGGCAAAGCTGCTTGTTACAGTAGCAGGAATACACCACATGGACAAAAACAATCAAAAACATAGGGACTACTTGGAGGATCATCCCATTTATAAGCGGGTTATAACTATGGTGACTAATCAGTTACTAAGTAGGATGATCCTCCAAGTACAAGCCAAGTCTTTATGCAAGTTCCATGGTTCCATGGCTCCGGGAGTTTTCAGCTACAACATGGTGTTGTGAGCTAATCCCAGATACAAGATTCAGTTATTGTTATCATTGTTCAGTCAGCATTATTACTCTAGGCTGAGTATGCACAAGATATCATTATCCAGAATTATCCATTGTATATCCATAGGCCCTTTTCTCAGGCAGAAGGGCATGTCCAGTAGATGTCAGTTGTTGACACACCACCACCCCATGATCCGCTTCACAGTGGACCGTTTTTTGATTGGAGCCGTCACATGCAAGTGTGTATACAACATTGTCCATCTACTGAACCCTATCTTATCCAGGATACTGTATCCCAGTTGTTACATCCCTCATATAACATTCATATTGGAATTCCTCTAAAGCGCTGTGCGGCTGAGGAGAGTCTGACGCTCGTTTGCAAACGAACCAACGAAGCGACGTCTGGTTGCGAAGCAAAACAAACATGGAACATCATGGAACCCTGTTTGGAATGTGTGAAAATGATAGTTCTACTGAAAGATCAAAACGGGCAACTTCAACATCAATGATGTGAGTTTTGTGTGAATTTCATTGTGTACGATTTTGTACATTACTTTATCAAGCGATCAAACTGCTACACTGCCACACCAGCGCTCCATTTCCAAAGCGCACTCACTCCGCTTGGTTTCCTGTATATTATAAATATATCTACATATATAATTACACAAGACTGATCAATACTGCATTTAATGTTCCTTTCATTGAGTTGGAACATGATCCCAGGCGACTGCATGTTTCTACATGGGTGTCCAACAAGTAGGTGTACCCCAAAGTTGCAATATCTTATTGAGAAGTTGAGATTCTAAAAACATTGGAGGAGGTATCCTTTCAGAGAAAGCCAACCATTTCCGAAGGTCCAACCCACCCTGCGGGCCACCTGGAACTGATCCAGGAGTCGGAATGAAAGCATCATCAATGCCACACACCACCGCGGCTCGGCGGTGGCGTCCCTCTGGAAATCAAGCATGGCTGGAAAATGCTAGAAAAATCAGCCATTTATAGATTGTTTTTCCATTATGGAGTACCCCCATTGTAAACCAACCATTATAAACCAACCATTATGGAGTACCCCGATGTTTTTCCATTTATAGCCGTTATAAACCAACCATAAATGGGGGTACCCCCATAAATTGGACACCTCCATATAGTTGGATGATACTTGGATGATGTTCCCATGGAATTTCCGATGGATGATTGGTCTGCTCGCCATGTTTGATTAGCTGAGGATAAAAGGTGGTTGTGTCTCGGGGATGCTAAAGATATCCAGAACATTCCAGAACATTTTATGGAAATTCACAGATTGGCAAGATCGAATCCAGCGGAAATTGTCTGACGATCCCGACTTCCCTCAGGAATCAGAGCAGTCTATCAGAAGTTGATGCTCAGCAGATCATTGATGGACCACGTTTCAGGTTCTCCACTTTGGGTATCTGTGGTTACTAATCATTATTAATCCCTACATAGAATATCACAAACTTACTAAATACGCCCCAATCGAAACCCCGGATCTAGTATTGGAATTGATTGGAATGTATTGGATGTATTCATTCTGGTGGCCATATGCGGGGTATTTAATATTATGGGATGAATATCCCAAACCCTGGCGAAGCAACCCATCCACCAGCCAACCTGGAACGATGTAGATGGGCATAGAGACTAAATCTTGGGGATGGACGGAATTCGGACATTAGTATTGATATCCATTTGAGCCATTTATTACAACTACACACAATTTTTATGAAGTATAGTAAAGTATAATAATGTATTATATATATAGTTATATATATATATATTCACATATATATATATATACATATACACACATTCATTTGTATATATATATATATATATATTCATATATATATATATATATATATTCATATATATATATTCATGTATATTAATATACATATTCATATATATATACTGTACATATATATATATGTATATATATATACATATTCATATATATATATATATATACATATGTATTCATCTATATGAGGCCACTCGAAGGATGAGTTCTTTTGTAAATTGTGTACGCCTCCACAAGTGGGGCAAGTAGGAGTACCCATGGGGATCGGGGAGTCCCATGCACCAAAATTCTCGTGGATTCTAACAGTAGGATGGTAGGACTTGCGTTTGTGAAAGCAGACCCTGATATGGTGTTGAGATGTGAGAAGCTTCCCAGATTTCTCACCATTCTCCTGTGGCTAAATCCCCATGAAATCCAATTTTTCCTGGTTAAATCACAAATTTCTTGGCCTAGTGCAGGAACCCATTTGGTTTGGCTGGCAGAATCCATGATTTCCTGGGTAAATCTTGTCCAGATGTAGCCTCTTCAAAGTCCCCCAGCTCTTCATCTGAAACCCTTGGGAATCGATGGGAATCGCACGTCGCATTGAGGATGGTCACCCAAGAGATTCGACTGCTTTCCTTACTACGATCGGCAGCACTTTGGAAGCGCAACTGGCGTGAACGCGAGAAGCAAACGCTGCGGATGCTGGTAGATAGGAGACCAAAAGTGCCGTCACCCTGGGGCTGAAGGGAAGGAGTTTTGGGTCAGCATCAAACTTATCAGACTTGGAAAATGGATGAAAATGGTTTTTTCATGTTTTTTCTCACTAACCCAGCTGTAAATAAGATGATTCTAGAGATGATGTGTCTGTTGAATCTTGGCGATTTCGGGTTCGATCTCACATTTCGAAGCTGTAAACATCCTAAGTTTATCCAATTTTGGAATAGTTGATATAGTTGGGAGATTTTCAACCGCACTTGAATGAATCCATACTTGAAGGTTATCCATGATCCATCAACAGGTGGGACGTGGCGTTCCGTCATGCGACGTGGATCACTCCTGGTTGTGCTAAGGAAGAGTTTGCCATGACGTTCTACGACATCGACGAGGGCTTTGCCCACGCTGGTATCGAAGAGGCATGGCTGGGGGAAGATGAGCGAAAACCTGAATTTTGAATCGCTATGCCACCTGTGTTTTGTTTCCAAAGTTTTAGACTAAAGCGAGAGTCTTGATCTATGCAATGCTTACTTCGTTTGGCTTCCTCCATTGGGCCCAAATCAACCCCCAATACTCTGTCAA
>Ga0126342_10019965_pt1 | contig 11321 bp, 9 predicted proteins | sample Cyp1metagenome_FD_92528 | JGI IMG/M metagenome (GOLD analysis project Ga0126342, IMG submission 92528) | Coral microbial communities from Lord Howe Island, Old Settlement Bay, Australia - Cyphastrea 1 metagenome | ecosystem: Host-associated > Invertebrates > Cnidaria > Coral ...
CCATTAATAGGGGCTAGTCATCCAATGGTTCATAGGGATTTATAATAACCATTATAAGGATCCTTATTATGGATGGGATGACCATCAACCATATAGTGAGTATTGACCATGGCTCATATATTGATATAATCGAACTTCTTGTTCGCAATGAACCACCAAGCATGTTTTCACAGCTCCATTCACCATCCAGCGGAAAAAATGTCAGCTTGTGTTGACGCCGGAGTGTGATTTAAAACAACTCACTAAGACGTCACTAGTCACGAGAATCAGTAGAACAAGTTTAATAGAGCGAACGCCATTTCAAGGGGTGCCCATCCACCAGACCAATGGGGCTGAATAAGTCCAATGCCAAGTGTGATATAATTTATGTGGTAAACCCACCAGCAATTGGATGGTTTCTACGACCCAGTGCTGGTGAGTCTGAGTTCTTAGGGGTTAGTTTTGGATATGGGCTATGGATCAATACCTATTTTCATACCATTTTTAGGGGGTTATTCACATCCATTTACCATCCCAGCTATGACTTGATGTGAACTACAGGGGCACTGCCATATGCAACCTTTGGATCTGATGCTTTCCAGAGCATACCGCATCCCACCGCTGGCAGGACCCGTACGTCACACCTGATGCTGCGCTGTCATATCGACGTGCTTCGGCTTATGGGTCAAAGTCAAGGCCCATGATGCCATGGACACCCAGATGTGGCTTCAAACAAGACCTGAGCCAATACTGAATAATTGGCTCTTACAATTTCTTTATACATACAATGTGGGGCCCCCTAGATAGCTAAGTTGGTGCAAATAACTCCAATAACTATGGTTTATGGTACGCAAATAACTATAGTTAATGGGGTTTATAAACCAACTTATAACTGGGGGGCCCCACATTGTAATAATATTGCCTTCATGCGCTTTGGGGAAACACGAACATGATATTTTTTAAGGAGTAAAGTCATTTTAAGATGAAACATGGTTAGCGCAAAAACATCTTAAGAAATAAGGACTGAGAACGTGTTGGCTGGCCCTAGGTGCAAGACTTCAGAGGAGAGGTTCTCTTTTGAAACATTGGGTTTTCTTGTCAAAAGATCCTTGCTAAAGATTGGGGTTACAGTACTTTCCAAAAAGCAGTTTGCACAAATAGGCTTCTGCGCAGAAAAGTGTCTAAATTGGTTCCCCGCAAAGAGCCTGCAACCACAATATCACGATATTTTATAAACCAAGCCGGCTTTCTTTCTGGCTTCTTGCTCCCTTTTGAAATTCATAATTTCGGGATATCATGGGATATCCATGGACATCCTTCACCCAAATCCATTAGTTCTATAAATTGCTCAGTGTTCGAGTAAGGTTGCTTGTTGGTGCTTGGCTGCTACATTCTATAAAAGATATGTTGTGTTTACTTCGGACACTAAACCTCATTGTATAAACCTGCCAGCTGGGTTTTCTATCTCAGAGAATCTCAGATGCTTAATCTTGCCGAACCATTCCATAAATATGCATCAGATTCATTCTATAAAAAAAAAGCTTTCTGAATCATTTTATAAACCATTATTTTTTTGAGAGTGCAGCCAGCCACAGGTTGGTCTACAGTCACGGGGAATATATCGCATATATAAGCTAGGGTTAAGATTAGAGTAAGGTTAAAATTCAGATTGGATGAGAATAGATAGAAAGATAGATCAATGATTCCTGAAGCTTTTTTGTTTCATTGGGGATGTTTTTGTTCAACAAACCCATTCATAGATGTTTTTGTCCTTTTTTAGAACCCCCCAATTTCAGATGAAAAACTCTCTTTCTGGTCGGACTGGTAATCGTTTAGTGACCTTAAGATGGAAATAAGCTCTCATCTACGACTCAATAAGCCTACAATGATTATCTTTCTGGTAAAAACGCCTCTATTTTTTTGTGTTTCTCTGAAAATGGGGCACCCCTAAAATCCCCCACGACGGTCAAAATTTTCAAAAGCCTCATTGTTTCCACCAAGAAATCGCAACTGGGAGGCCCGTCCCGGAGTTTCCCCAAATCCCACGATCTCACCATCAAAAAATTGGTATCGTCATCATATCCCCATCAAAAAACCCAGAGTTTGTAAATTTGTTAAATCCCCGGCATCCATTGGTTATATCATAATCATTATATCCATTTGAAATGGCCAGAACTGGTGGGTTTACCCCATTTTCAGACACACACAAAAATATCCACTCTTCATTGGTTAAATCACCATTTTGGGGTTGGTGAAATCCCATGAACATCATGAACATCCCATTTCTGCTGGTTATCCCATTGAAACTCCATGAAGATCCCATTTGCAGACACTCAATTTCTTTGTCTTTGGCTTCCACAAAGTCGCCGACTCTGGAATTTCGCCAAAAAATACCAAAACGCCTTTTTCGGGCTATCGTGGTTTTTTGCACCATACCGTACCACATTTTCACCACATTTTCACCCATCAGATGCCAAAAAGAATGCCGCCCTAAGCGCCCCCCCGTAGAGGGTCCTGAAAAAAACGGCCATGGCTCTGAGGCATTACCATCCCGCCGGGTCGTCCCGACCTGGTGGGCCCCGGCTTCAAAGCCTACGCCGTGGCCGTGCGGATGCTCGGAGTGGACGGAGAGCCCGAGGGGTACGACGAGTCATGGCTTTAATATGGGGAAAATCGTGGGAAAATCATGGGAAAATCACGGGAAAATCATGGGAAAATCATGGGAAAATCATGTCAACTATCATGAATTGGCTACATTTGAGAGTTGTTTCAACAGGTCTCACTGGGTCAGAAGAACTGGAGATGGAACTGAAGTCTTGGTTACCACTTGCCAGCCAGGACGCACGTTCACATAGAAGTGACCAGAAGGATTTGATACTGGTGAATGGGATTTCAGCAGTGATGGAGCGATTTGGGGTTATATAGTCCAAGATATAAAAAGGGGATTGCCACAATCCATGAGCTGGGAAAACCGTTCTTGACCAGCCAGTATAAAGAGACGGCGTTGCGGGTTTTGATCCACAATGCTCAGGGATCGCGAGCAATGATGGGATAAGTGGTTGATAAGCCTCATTCATGAGGCTTTAAGCCTCATTCATGAGGCTTTAAGCCTGGGGTTTTTGTCATTGGCTTATAACCATACCTCTTACTACCATGCTTATCAGCAAAACTGAAGATTCATGGGGAAAAAGGCGCCTGAAAATAGGTCACCCCAACATCCCACAGTTCATCATCTTCCCCATCAAGATGCCCATTTGGAAGAAGATTTTGGGTTACCATCTGGGAAACATACAAAAAACGATGGAAAACCACCATTTTTTATGGGTAAATCAACTATAAATGTCCATTTGCAATAGCTATGTTAAATTTCCAGAGGGTATATACCCTCAGAGCCATATAGGCCCCAACAAGACTTGGGCCCAAGGCACCCTCTGACACTGAAATATTCATGCAAGGCCGAAACATGTATTCCTACCGGGCAATCTTACCTGGAGAATTCTGGAATTTCCAGCGTCAATTCCTACTTTCCGTTTCAAATTATATGTCAATGGATTGATTTAAGGGAAAATCTACAGGAAACCATAGATTTTCCCATTAAATATGGGGTTTTCCTGTAAATTTTCCCTTAAACCAATCCATTGAATATACCCAGCCCACCGTCAGAACATATCGAAACGTGACATCTACCATTTTTTGTCGATCATTTTCGGAACGGGATTGCCAACCAGCAGGGCAATCGTTCAAATGTGGAGATTGCACCAATCAATGCCATGTTCTTTTTTTGACTGCCCATATATCATATACCTACAAAAGTGCCATAAACTTTAGGGGATGAGCATCCATCAACAGCTGATGTGAAAACTGGGGATGAAGCTGTGCAGATTCCCATGAAATTTTTCGAGGGTCTTTCGGGTCTCACAGTTTGCCAGGTGTGCTACTGTCCCGACTTCCAACGTTGCGATGCCTTTAGCCCAGACTTCGTGCAACAGGCGCACTCCGGGATTTCACTGTTTCGGTTGGGGAGTACACCATGATCTACTAAGTCCAGTGGGGCCCGGTCATGTGGGGATCGGCTTATTGGCCCCGAAAGGAGATTCTGAGATAAGTTGTTGTTGATTCTGTTGATTGTTGTCGTGCTAGCCATTTCCGGAAGATGGCGAAACTCAGCACACTGTCCTTTCTGAAAAACCAGTTTCACATAGTTTCACTTTTAGCAAGGCAGGGAGTTGGCAAACCAAGAACGTCAGGGTGATTTTCTTGTGGAGCATCAATGTTGACCGAATTCGGCAAAGTGAGACGAAGTCATATGGCACCTGGGTATGGTATGGAGTTTCTACGGTTTGCCATACCTAATTCAAAGATCCATTCCATATCCTACCCTACAGGATGGCCCCCCCCAGTTATAAGTTGGTTTATAAACCATTATAATCCCATATAATCCCCATTAACTATAGTTATATCAAGATATATCAAGTATATCTACCATAAACCATGTTTTTTTCGCCACTTATAAACCAACTGAACGCTATCGACCGGTCCTGCTGGATCCTGATACAGAGATCTGGGGTCTCCACTTTTCGCTGCATCAGCTGCCTCTGCACAGCATGCAGATTGGTACCTTTGGGGGTTGATGGTCTTGATGTTTTGAGTATAGTGTGTATATTTGTATATATATATTATACAAATATATATATATATATACATATATATATTATACATATACATATATATATATATTATACAAATATATATACATATGTATACATACGTACATCTGTATATATATATACACATAGAATATGTATTTACGTTTACATATATTTGTGCTGCATGTGGCTTCCAAATTGGTTTCATCCAGTCGAAATCTATCCGTCACATCTGGTCACTTGGGGATGCCACCCTAAGATGTGAACCTACTAAGAGCTGGGTAGATTTAGAGGGGTACCATGGATATACAGTCATCCTGGAGTAGAATATGGACATTGAAAAAACTTCCGCCACGAAAAAATGGACATCCCGGTTAGTAAGTGGTGTTTTTCACCCTTGTAGATCATCCCATATATAACCCATGAATCGACCTGGCTCATGTGACTCATGTGGCAGGTGGGAATCCTCTACTTTTTCGCCACCAAGGTGGAGAAAACGGTGGGGAAAATTGAGATTTTGACCAAGAAAAAAGCCTGATTTCCATGGAATATCATGGGGATCTATTGGGAATACATGTAGACTGTTGTGACGGTTAGGGTTTTGTTTTTTTTTTCAAAGTTTCGGAGAAGAATTTCTTGCTATGAGTTGTTCTTTTGGAATGGGAGATGAAGAAATCTAAGCAGGATCTGGGTCTTGAATTGTGAGCTTTTCCCAGGTCAACAAGATTTAGAAAAGATGGATGGTTTGCTACGACAGCAATTTCGGGGGTCCGCAACGGTAAGTCTAAACCGTACCCCATTTCTCACCCCCCGGTACCATTTCCAGCCATGCATCATTTTTGGTGGAATGATCAACCATTGATTTTCTCTTCATCTCATCACTTATTCTATTATAAATCATTATAAATCCGATATTGTAAATGATCCTGGTGCCTCCAACTATAGTGGGTAGGTTCCAAACAGATTTAATCGAATTAAGCCTAATCAAGCTCAGTCATTTGGTTCCCAATGTTTATTGAGGCTTAGCAATCCCTTCTCTAATATTAAATACCACCCGAGACCTCCTGTTTTAGTATCAGATCTATTCATGACCTTTGGTCCGAAACATGGGGGGGTATTTCATCTTGCATCGGCCACAAACAAATCCCCATTTCAGGATGTTAAACCATGTTAGGCCCCCAGTTTTGACGGTGTTGAACAACCAGTTTGGGTGGTTCCACCACATGTTTTGATGGTTCATTGGTTCATATAGTTTTTTTGGGACGATATTTCAATCCAATCAAAAACGCACCCGCCATGGCGAAACGAGGTGTGTCCGAATGGTTTCGAGGCCACCGTGTGCGCACTAGACTTTACAGGCTGGGGCACGAGTCGCAGTTTACTGACAGAACTTGGGGATTTTCGAGATTTTGAAGCAGCTAAAGTTGGGATTTAGATGACAAGACTTGGATGTTGACCAGCAAAGATTTGCATTGAACCTACAGGATGGGGCCCCCCAGTTGCAAGTTGGCTTATACACCATGAAATATACCCCAATAAGTATAGTTATATCTACCATAAGTCATGGTTTTTTCACCACTTTTTTTAGGCAACTTAGCTGTCGAGCTCGATCCTGTAGGGCCCCATCCTGTACGGACAGTTTTTTTTATTTGGCCAGGAAGTCGGAGAGCCTAAAGCAAGAAACACTTTGTGATTACCCGGCCCGGTAAACATACAAAAAGCTATTGAAAATGGCCATAGAACTAGTGTGAATAGTGGATTTACCCGTAAAAGATGGTGATTTTCCATAGTTACGTACGGGTAACCTGATATTTGGGACACATTTGTTGGACACTCGACAGATATTGGCGATTTACTGCAACCAACGACAACCAACAACAATGCAGGATTTAACCAAGGAAAATGGTGAATGTTAACCACGAAGAATCAGAATCAACAAACAATTTTGAATTTAACCAATAAAAACTGGGATCTAAGCATCCAAACATTGGGAGTTGATGGATGATGGTAGGAAATTCGTAGGAAATTCAATCCATATATCATACCTCATGGCTTCCGATGCGGGGGGTTTAAAAGCCTTCAGAAACGATCTTTAGTGCAGTATATGAGGTGAGTAATGTTTAGTATACCCGGTGTATCTGGGTCCAAATTTAGGACATTTAGATACAAGGATCGAGCGCCAGCTCGATCACCAGAAACCATCCAATTTTCCAGATCCCACAGAGAAAAACCATGTACCCTCTGGTTATGACTAACAGTTTGCCATGGTATAGATGGCCCATAGAAATAGATGGTTTACCTATGAAAAATGGTGGATCTTTCCATGGCTATGTTAGTCATAACTAGATGGTAAGTAGTATGCAGTTTCACCAGCAGTATTCAACAGCCACGATTTCGGATCGTCCCTTGGCCTTATGATGTTATTGAAAGCACGCCACTTGGGGTGAATGAGCGATTCAGCTTGACACCCAAATAATCATATTGTTGATGATATATCCGACTATATACCCAGGACATCATATAAACTGAGTTATTATATGACACCTACCATCATATCCGTATATGCTAATTTCTGTTGTTTGCATGTCCCATTAGGACCTCTGTCAAATCAGGCGCCGCACCACAACATCGCTTTGTCCGGGGCGCAGCATCACTTTGTTGTTTTGTTTTTTGTGTCAAGAATCGACTTGGATTGGCAACTAGGAGTTGTTTGAAACTGTTTGGAATACTTTTTTGCAATGGTTGCTATTAGATACCCCAGTATTGATGGTTTCGCCGCTGTTGGCTGTTTATTCCAACCTGTTTTAGGTTACACCAGCATATTCAGTTGGCAAAGACTCATGGAAGTTAGGATTCTAAAATTCTCAAGCGTGGCAGCTAACCTTGCTAACCTTGCAAGAATATGGCTAGTTGCAATCCCATCTCTCGCTTTGTTGCACCTTTTTTTCCTCTCGTTTTCCTCACCCCATTTGGCCAACAGGTGCTATGGTCACATGTCAAAACCATGGGGATGGTCATCAATCCCTAGGGGCAATTTTGTCAGTCACGGACTGTGGGGTTTGAAAACAAATCCATCTGTATCCCAAAAAGGCAATCTAACATTTACTAGAATGATGAAACGACTGAAATTTTTCTAGCTCTGTGATTTCTACAAGTCCAAACTGGTGGAACTGAAAGAATTCTACAATCACATTTATAATCTATACATTAAGCCCATTTGCAAGGTGAGGCCAATTGTAAGTTGGTTCACAAACCACATGAACTCTAGCTATATTCCCCCAACCAACCCAACAGTTAACCAAGTTATTTAAGCGTCAACTTAGCTATCGTAAACAGAGCCTCACGTTGTACAATCCCGTTCACTTTTCATCCTGCTCACAAGCCCGCCGCCGGGTCACCGCGTTTTCGATGCTGATTTCACAAGGCTTTACGGGTCGAATGTCCGAGCACGGCGTGTGCCTATGCAGACACCAGTAGGGTGAAGGTAGTCCAACAGATGGTCGGAGACCCGGAAGTCCCGGAAGCCTTGAGGCAATTTCACTGATTTCCAGCCAGAATTTCTGTGAAAGAGATGGGCTTTCTGATGGGGATATCAACCGGGATTTTTTAAGGCACCGGTGTATTCACGCACTGAAATGGGCCCCAAAAAGATTCAGAAGTTCGTGAAGTTCAATTCTAAAATAGTGGTAAACTGTAAATTACTGTTCTATCTTTTCTGGGATATATTGATATACGATATTTTCTATTGATCAGTTACTATACTGACTAGTGGGGCATGTGGGGCCATCATGTAAATGGGAAAAGGAGGTGAAAAACCATGGATTTGGGGCAAAAAGGGCCATGATCTCAGCTGATACCCAAACCTAGAGTAGAGTGACAGCCACACTGACTGGGATTACCCTCTGGTGAACTAACATAGCAATGGAAAATGGCCATTTATAGTGGATTTTCCCATGAAAAATGGTGATTTTCCATCGCTATGTTAGTTCACCAGAGGGTAGCCACCAAGTTGTTCTTTGAACGTTTTCTAGTATTGCTTTGGGCCGTTGAAACTCTTTTAGCTGACGTGGGTTGGAAGTAGCTGAGGAAACGCGGGGAAACCCGGGGTCAGCTGCGTTTTATGGGATTCACCCCCCCAGTTCGGTGACGCTTCACCACTCACATCCACAACAGCAAGGACCAATGATATTAGAATTCAATATAAGGGGGTTATCTTATGTTATCTGTATATCTTTGGTAGTGTTGTCAAACACCAGGAATCCAACATTGGTCACTGCCAATCCTTCATGTAGATAATGCTATTAAACACCATCTTTGGCAAATGATAGCCATTTAAGAGGAGGGCTACTTGGATGATCATCCCACTTAGTAACTGCTTAACCATGGTTAGGGTGATCCTCTATGACAAACCAGACATTTATATATCATTGGTATGATGTTTCAACATTAAACACCATCAATGCCAACACCATTATGATTGTGTCCCCCCAAAAATGATGGTATCCCCCACACCATTATTGTGACCCAGATGTCCATGATCTTCTGTTGATTCAATGGCCATTCCAGGAACCCAAATTGGAGGTACCTACCATACATTCAAGGCCTATTTTTCAGGGCTATTTTTCAGGGGATATAGCCTCAATTTCTATGGCCAACAAGATGGTACTAATACTAACGTACCTCCATAAATAGGATCCTGGAGATCTCCCATTGATTGATTTGGCTATGGGTCAAAACCCTGGTACCCCTGGTGAACCCCAAGTCATAGCTGGGTTAGCTGGATGTTCATCCCACTAAAAATGTATCTGTAGATATTGACCCATACCCATTTGGTTGTTAGGGGTGGTCGCCTGGGCCTCGATCATCGAGGCCAACAACAACTTGCCCTCCTGGGATTCCCTGGCCGGTTGTGCCGCAGCGGTCCATGGTGTGAACAGCGTGGGCTTGCAGGCCATGGTGTGCCCAGAAGGAAAATCCACAGGGAGAATCCATGAGATTTTCCAGGCAACTAATTCCAGGAAACTGGAAACTCATGGACTGATTCTGAGGTACTTGGAGTGAAAAATGTGAAGCTTTTGCCAGGGCAGTATGGCCATAGTATGAAATTTCCGGGTAGTCTGCTTATCTCAAGCCGTGTTCAAAAGCACTGTTGCCTGATTAGTACACTAGCCAGTTATATTGGGGATTCTCATCCATGACATGCGAATCCCTAGCGACCAATGGAATGACCCTTAGCAGGCTTTGAACGCTGCGACCAGTGGGGTCTGAAAATGGGAAAACCATCGACAGTCAACAAATATCCCATTATATACAAGTAATATACGTTTTTTTTTTCATTTTTTTTCGATATTTTTCTATCGTAAACAAATGCAGTATGAATTGGGGATACCCTGTCCACTGTTCCATAGCGGTTTCTAATACGTGTGGATATATATATATATGTACATATGATTAATCACAATTAGATCCCCACCCTTCCAGGATGTTGTAAATGATGTTTATAGATGGTGCTTACCCTGTCATTTCCAGGCATCCAGTTGGTCTGGTTGGCGCTTGCTTTTTCCCACGATTCCGGCCATCGGGTTTCTTCGAACATTTCGTATACCCCATGTGCTTGCTTTTCACGCCAGAGATCATGAATTGGTCATTTTCCAACCACATGTTTTCGACAAAATCATCATTTTCCCATCATTTTCCCATCATTTGCCCACACATTTGCCCACACATTTCCCAGCATTTTCCCATGGTTTTCCTTTGCCTTGCGGCAACGTGCCCTGGGGTGCACCAGGTCCTACCGTCCGACGACAATCCCGACGTGGTCTCTTGGCGCGGCTGGAAATGGTGGATTTTCCACCATGGATTGCCAGAGGGTACTGGTAAACTAACATAGCTGTGGAAAATCACCATTTTTAATAGGGCCATAAATCAATTGGATTTAAATAAATAAAAGATTGAAAAGGGCACATTTATAGTTGATTTGTGGTGAACTAATAGGTAAATCAACATAAATCAACTATAAACAGGCTATTTTTTAATAGCTATGTGAAATTACCAGAGGGTAATTAGATTCAATGATGAGAAATTCTATACCCAATCGACCCCTCTGTTCTTTTTTTTCGAAAGGACACTATTAACTGGACAACAAACCAGCAATACCTGGGGATATCAGCAATACCTCAATAGTGGTTGTATTGCATCCCAGTTTGTCAGTGGATAATGACGTATTTGTGTGTATAATCTACAGCTATCTTTATATCTATCTCTTTATCTCTACATCTACATCCATATCTATCCATCTATAAATGTGTATATATAATAATAATAATAATAATAATAATAATAATGATAATAATAATAATAACAATAATAATAATAAATAAATAAATAAATAAATAAATAGATAATAATGATAATAATAATGATATAGTATGTATATACCCTCAACTACTTAAGGTCTAGAAGGCCCCCCCCTGGAGGGGGGTCTAGAGGTCTAGACTGATAATTGGGGCATTGTAGACCTGTCCCAGTGGTACCACTCTAGACCCTTGGAATTTGGAGGTTTTGAAGCTAGCCAAAAATGAAATATAAAATCATAGCATTCTGGGGCCCTACTGTCAGGAAGCCATATTTTTTTTGGTTCACCCCAAATCCCTAGCAACACAGATTGGAAGCAAAAATAAAGGGATTCTGAAAGAG
>Ga0126342_10019966_pt1 | contig 11320 bp, 8 predicted proteins | sample Cyp1metagenome_FD_92528 | JGI IMG/M metagenome (GOLD analysis project Ga0126342, IMG submission 92528) | Coral microbial communities from Lord Howe Island, Old Settlement Bay, Australia - Cyphastrea 1 metagenome | ecosystem: Host-associated > Invertebrates > Cnidaria > Coral ...
CTTCACAAATTCGCAGCGTAGCAACATGTAACGTAGCAAGGATACCAGAGATCTCTGCAGCGTAGCAACATGTAACGTAGCAAGGATACCAGGGATCTCTGCAGCGTAGCAACATGTAACGTAGCAAGGATACCAGGGATCTCTGCAGCGTAGCAACATGTAACGTAGCAAGGATACCAGAGATCGCTGCAGCGTAGCAACATGTAACGTAGCAAGGATACCAGAGATCTCTGCAGCGTAGCAACATGTAACGTAGCAAGAATACCACAGGAGATCTCTGCAGCGTAGCAACATGTAACGTAGCAAGGATACCAGAGATCTCTGCAGCATAGCAACATGTAACGTAGCAAGGATACCACAGAGATCTCTGCAGCGTAGCAACATCTAATGTACGCACTAGAAAGAACGTTAACATGCCCACCCCACCCCACCCCACCCCAACATAACCTCCGACCCCGCGTTTGCAAAAACGTACGTTTTACGAGCACGGTTTTCGGTCCGTAGGCATAAACTACCCATGACTGGGAATGGTACACATAGCACCTATTGAAATGGTGATGACTGTGGGATGGTTTATGGCATTGTTTTACCCACATGATATCAGAATATATCAGAACCATGTCCACAAGAATCATCGGCATATCATGTTGTATGCTTTCCTTCTGTTTTCATGACCGTGCCTTCAGCCTTAAAACATCTTAAAACTTCTCGATTCTCTGGGACCCTTGGGAAACCCACGATTCCTCCCACATCGACATGGACGTGATCAGCACGACATGGCAAGGTTCTGAAGGATCGACTGGGCTGTGGATGATTCTGTGGCGATGGCCGGTAGGCATTGGACAGGCGCAAAACTTCAGTTGTCAGTTGTCATCTACAAATACTTGCAGGATGTATGCGGAAATGCCGGTAATTGAACATAGCTATGGGTCATTTCCATGGCCATGTGAGGATATATGTGAAATTACGAGAGGGTATCTGCCCAATTTTGTGTGTTCGTCTGTTCCTCCTATTGGCAGTGCTACCACCTCACTGCTGATGACATTGACCTGCATATTGAAGCACTCAGCCAAAACATTCACCACCAAGCCTTCTTGATTGCGACGTCTGCACGAAGGCCAGAAAATAATGAAACATATGTTCCGGTCACCCGAGCACCATGCTGTTGAAAAAAGAAAATCGCTTTGTAGATGTTCACACTTCCGGTATTCCCCTGTGCCATCCCCAATTGACTTCAAGCCAGCTTCAAGCAGGAGTCATTTCTTCGAATATGCGACGGATGGCCCGTACTGTTCGGTCTCACAGGCCGAAGAAAAAACACCTGTGCAATGGGTACCTTCTGGCAATCAAACATGGCACGGGCTGGAAAATCTCCTATCATGTCCTATCTGGTTTTATGATTTTCTCACGTGTTCATATTTTTTTCCGTTTAAATGCCCATTTCTAGGGCATGTTGCCATGTTTGAGGACACCGGAGGGTCAGTGCACAAAAATCACACCTTGATGGTCGAACTCTGGATGCATATCAGTCCATATCATGCCATGTCACATCGTGGGTCCCTTCTTGGTGATCATGCGATAATCCCAGTGAATGGGGACATGTGTCGACTCGACCAAGCAGGTGGGTTCGACCCGGGTGAAACAGCGCCATAGTGGCCATAGTGCATTGCCGCACGGAGCGAGAGGGAATTTTCTTGAGTTGTTTTAATGAGATGAATGATTGTTAAATAAGTTGTCATGTTTTTTTCCATGAGTTTAATTGATTTTAAATTATTCTTAAAATTGATTTGTGAACATTCGTTATTCTTAATGACTGATGGAGAATACCAAATTTCTCTTGGAATTTGCCTTCAACGTGTCCAGGATCCCAAAGATGTCAGGATTACACCGATCGATGGATGAGTTGGACTTTCACAACCCTTAGGGATGGAGGTACTGTACCATTTAAGATCATTTGAGGCTATAATTTTTGCGGGGATATTCCAATGGATGAAATTGAGTTGAACCACACATATGTATCCACTGTTGGAGATGATTTAGCGATCCAAGATTTGAGGCGTGGTCGATTTTGTGAGGCGAAGCTTTCACCATGCTTCAGGCAACTGATTAGGTGTAAAGTCTGACCCGCATTCTGAAGGAACGCACTTCCTACCTATCTATAAACCATTATAAACCTGTTGAAGAGTAAAATGCACAAAGAGAAGGCCTGCTTAAAATAAAAAAACAAATCCAAAAACATCCAAAGCCACGTCTCGGAGCCATGCGGACTGCAACTGACGTATCTCGTGTTCACCTTGTAACCAGAGCTAGATATCATGACGATTCTGAAGAAAAAACTGTTGACGACTAGGAATCATCCAAGCATTTAAATGCATTTGAAATAATGCGTCAATGAATTGTTTTAAAAAAGTTTCATATGAATTAGATTACATATGCTGATTTGATTGTATTGTTGTAGAACCCTTAGCAGCTGGTGGTAACTCTTGTCATAACCATCACCATGACCATCATGAAAGCGCCAGAATGGCAACACTATGGCACGCCCGCTTCCTACGGAAGCTGCAAAATGCAACGACGCATCTGCACACGGGGCAGTTTCAGCCGCTGTTATTCGGATCCAATAGCTTATGTCATGTTGCCTAGCCTTCGTTTCTGTGTTGTGGAAAGTTTTTATTTTGGGTGACAGCCATGAATCAACGGAGGTCAAAGTACATGGTGCCTCAATAACCTTTAATAGATATGAATAGTATCTAAATAGAGTAATAGTACTAACATGTATTATACAACATCATAATATGTCAAGTTGATGTCACTTGGAGCCCTTAGATTGACTATATCGATTGGTTGTTTTCGGATCTGAGACTAGCCTACGCCAATGGCACCTCAACGGCCTGACGCTTTTCCCAGGCTACTGATGAGTGAACTTTGAAGGAACAGACTTGCATGAAGTTACACGGAAATACCATGTGAATACGATTTGTTCATGGTACACATATGGTACTTTTTTCATGGTTTGAATGTCATTCGAAAGTTTTGCCATGCTTTGCTGTCCGATGTTTTTCACCGTGCTGTGACTTGGCAGAGCTGTTTCCAGGTCCAACATCTCTAGGCCTCGATGGCCATGTCTGGACACTTTTTTTTTTTTTTATCTGTTTTGTTGTCCGATATGGGGGTATCCCGAGATAAACATTATAAATTATAAACTCCTGTAAAAAAGCAGCTTCATTCGTTTTCTCATTAAAAACGGCGTTAGATCTGGGGTGCATATTCATTCATGTTCAGAGAAACCCATGTATCAGATTGCTCTTTTTCTATATCCCATAAATAAACCAATAATGTGTGTAAAACAATAATAAACCATCCCCCAAATCACCATAAATGGATGGTATAAACAATCAAAAATGGGGTAGTTTATTGTTGTTTTACTACCTTAATATCTCATTTTTTCTTATTGATCCACCAATTCGGTAAATCCTCGAACGTGCCCAACGGCTTCCAGTTCGCCCACCTTCAAATCGAATGTTTCATCGACTCCGTGCCTCCTGGCGTCTCCTGCAGCCAAGTGATATGTGGATGCCTTACGCAACTATTAAATAGATATATATATATTATATATATACACTCATATTTCATTACAATTATATGTATATATATATATATATTATATATACATATATATATCATAAACACATGATTTTTTTCCCTGGTCTTTACCGCGTGAATTTGGTGTCATTGCTTCTGCTCATAAGCTTGAGTCCAATACATATATTGGGACAACCATGGCCCGAACCATTGCCATCGACACCGATCACGTCACCTGCCCCACCACTCGACCGCTGTCCTCATTGAAAACGATCAAGCGTTCAAATTGCTTGTGTTGCATCTCCAGCAGGTCCTTCGCCATCGTATTACATTGTACACAACACAGACAACACTGTTTGAAGATGGAAATTGAGAGGCATGTGACCAAAGGGTTGCACGATATGTTTGTAATTATGTAAATATTTAATTATATATTTAATATATTTGGCTTGTATTATCTTATATTTATATATCTATCCATCTATATATATCTATCTATATCTATACATTAGTTACGGTATATATATATATATGTGTGTGTGTCTGATATAGTTATTTACTTTTGGTGAAGTGTATTGCTCCGCATCTACTGGCATTGCTTTTGATTATGGCTTCAAAAGCTGTCTCAACCAGAAGCACCAGTCAACCAGGATATGTCCTATCTGGTTCGATAGTTTGACTGAGATTCTCCATCACCTCTGCAAGTCTTGTTGAATAAAGCTATCGATATTCAAATCATTTCATTGAACCGACTAAATAAATTCCATTTTTTGAGTTCAACATGTTTGTCTTTTTTGCCAGTTTAAATCTCATGTTCTGTCACTTGAACTTCTTGAACCCCCATATTTTGCCACTGAATCGCAATGTTTTGGGATGATCCTTGGGACTGCAACCAGTCCCCAGATGTCCCCAATATACCAGTGGTAAAACCATCAGTATTGAAACATGTTGGAAGCAGAAAATATAGAAAAATCACCCGTACAGTAAGCCTTGCATTGCATATCTCATTTAAATATCTAGATGCCCTCCTGCAGACTAATCTAGATGTCATTTTCCTACCGGAAAACCATGCGTTTTCCACATTTACATTAGTTAACCCTACGGTATATCCCCATTTCTGCCGGTTCAATCTCCAATTTTGGTGGCTTAAAATCCAATTCACATCCCATTTCTGGCGAAAAACTCCCATTCGATGGGTGTCTTAAGTCATGTGTGGTCCCCAAGTCACCATAGCTTTCAGTACATGGCCTAAGGCCTAAGGACTTGGATGATTTGGTGGATGCCCTTATGACTTAGGCAACCTCCATATATATAAAATAAAATATATAATATATAATATATTTAAAATATATAATATTTAAAATATATAATATATTTAAAATATAAAATATATTAAAAATATATAATATATAATATAATATATATATATATATATATATATATATATATATATATTGATATAATATATATATATATATATCACATATATATATATATCATATATATATATATAGATCATATATATATATCATATATATATATAAATTATATATTATATATATTATAAATATGATATATTATATATATAATATATATAATATAGATTATATATAATATATCATATATACATTATATATATTTTATATATATATATATTAATATATATATATATATATATATATATTATATGTATATATGATATATAATAAAATATAATATATATATATTATATATATATTATATCATTTACGTATATATATATTATTGTAATATATATATATATATATATATGTGTGTGTGTTACTATTGGTGAAAACTCCCCATATCTTTGGTACATTTTCCAGTGACATGGCCACGGTGGAACGGTGGAACCGACGAGAACTCGAGCGCTCGTTCTCTGTGGCGTCCTGTTTCAACTCTATGAGGCGCTTATTCATCAGCGCCTGGTGTGACACATGGGACCTGGAAGAAGGTTTGTAAAGCAATCAGATTTGAACTGGGTTTATGGTAGGTTTATATATGTTTATATGTGTTTATATGTATAATAATTAAAAAAAAGAAAATAATAATAATAATAATAAATAAGAATAATAATAATAATAATACTATATATATATGCCAGCCGTTTATGATGTTTATGGTGGGGCTGGGGATAGTTTACTAGCACTTTACACTAATATTACGGAGGCTGTGCAAATGCAAACGCAAACATCATTAACTTTATATACCATCTGGTTATTTAACATAGCCATGGAAAATCACCATTTCTAATAGGTAAACCATCTATTTCTATGGGCCATTTTCCATGGCTATGTTGAATAACCAGAGGGTAGACATGTTTTTGGCCCACATGACCTGGTGGTTGCAACAACAGTTGGATTGTACTGTTGCAAATTCGAATGATGCCGAAGAAATTGGAGCTTTCAGTCAGTAAAATGGGTATGGATCAATACCTATTAATACCATTTTAATGGGATGAACATCCATTTACCAGCTATTTTGATGTTCACCAGGGGTACAAGGTTTTGAGACACTGCCAAATCAGTAACCAGACATGTGATCTTGGAGTCCTGACTTGGAAACAAATCATCCAAATGGATCCCAGAAAAAATCACATCAGTTTCTACCACAAGTGGGATTTCATGTCAACCAAATAAAATCCTTAAAATAGATAAAGATACAGTGAGTCCGAGAGTCCTTGAATTAATCCGATTCTTACATTTTTGTTGATGTATTCGTACGAGCAAAAAAATGCGCGGTGGACATTGCCTGTGGACGGCATCATCGAACGTAGTGGACATTACCATCCCTATTGAACCCCAAAACACAGGTCATGTGGGTCGCAGATTATTTGTCGTATCATTTTCATCATCATCATCATCATCATCATTTTCATCATCATCATCATCATCACCACCACCATCACTATCATCATCATGATGATGATCATCATCAACTGGTTAGTAATCCCCTATGCAGTAACTGGATCTAAAATGGCTACAATTAAGTTCCTAAACACGTTGCTAACTTCATGGCCAGTCAATGGTTGAAGCAACCCCCGCTTCCAATCATGACGTAAAAAATGGACTCTTTGGGTGACTACAATTTCTGGAATTTTATTCACGGTGCGCTGGCAAACTATCAGTAGGTTAAAGCTGCGGTATCATTGTGGTATCTTTCAACATGTACTGGTCTATTTTGGTTAGCGGTTAGCTATTGATCTTTTTAAACCTGGTATCTTCATGTATCTTCATGATTATTTTCTTTAGCCATCTTCTATTGATCTTCATTATTGTAGTATTTGGATGTGATGCTTCTGCAAATCCTAGCAAAGCATGGTCGCCAAACAGTCTGCATGCTTCATCTCCGGAGTCACGTTGGACTCAATAGATGAAAAACAAGAGCAAAACCACTATCCATGCAGGTGTGGCCCTTAACAGTTACAAATGGAAAACCATCATTCCTATAACTATGATTATCTATCATTATAAGCCCATCTATTTATAGACCCATTTAATCCAATTTATAACTATTAATGGGCCATAACTGCGCTCACATGGCACCCCCACTCTTGATAGCAAAAAACATTGCTGTTCGCAGCATCGCTACTCCAAGTTTCAAACAATTTCGTTGCATCCAAGGGACCAAATCCACGTTGCGGGCCTGTCAATAACAGTTAGATGAGTAGCTCGAAGGACATCATTAAAGTCAACAAACTCAAGTGTCGTCTGTTCAAACCAACCTGACAATGGTTAAAGTATGTTAAACATGTTAAATCCGAGAGACATCATCTGCGCATGCGGCGCATGCGCATCCCAGGTGAACTGGATGACCAGTGGTTTCTCCATGGAATTGATGTGGCTGAAACCATGACTGTGAATATGGATGGGTCAATGACCAAACGATGGCACAATGACCGTTAGTTCCAAACCAAAACACAATTCAATTTATATATGTGCAGTATACATATATAGTACACGCATGTATATATATATATATATGTATTATGTATGTTGAAGCCAGTTTCAAGCCAAACAGCCAAAGTATCGTACCTTCTGAGAGTTCGGTCTTTGCCCTGCGCATGCTGTGGAATCCCGATTTACAGACTATTTTGATAGTGATTTTCCATAGGCCATACATGGCCATACAGTATATAGCTAACAAATTACCTCAGGGTATACCCTCTGGTAATTTAACATAGCTATTGAAAATAACCATGTATAGTTGATTTACCCATTAAAAATGGTGATTTTCCATAGTTGTGGGACAGTTTACCAGAGGGTAACCCCAAAAAATCAGAATGATTTCAAATATATCCACAACAAATATCGCAATCCGAGGGATCATAATATCACCTTTACTCCCAGTCAAATCCCATGAATACCACAATGATGTCCCATGAATATGCACAAAAAAACATCCCATTAAAACCAATGTCATTAGCATAAATATATAAATATATATATATATATATGTATACATAGAATCATATCATAATATATATATATTATACCAGTCCCCCCTTTAAAAAAAAACATTAACAAAATGACACGTTTGATTCCCTGAGACTTTCTGAAAAAAAAACATCTGGATTTGTTTCACATTGTGAGCTGGAAAATCACGATGTTTAAAAACGGTAAATCATCACGTTTATCACCTAATATCATCTATTACTATGGGCCATGGTTTCAATAGCAAGCTGTTAAATAACTAGATGGTAATTCCCCACGAAACAACCATTTACAGTACAATGGTTTAATCCCATTAAATAAGCATAAAAAATAACATTAAATAACCTTTAAGGACCAAAGGGCACCCCATGAATCATAGCAACGTGGGCTCCCCAAACCGCAAAGTTGGTGAACACAGCTCCAATTCTGCTATGATTATCAAGTTATCTATGGTTTATCAATGTTTATGATACTTATAGTTGCAGCGACCATAGTATTTATATAGTTTATACATGCATTTGCTGTATGGGGCCCCCATAAACCAACGTTCACATCACCGGAAGCCCACGCAATGTGACCCGGTCACCATGGCCCCTTTCTAGCGGCCTGCCCCTTCAATCTCGCCACGCCCTTCACCAGCTCGTCCAAGGTCACGATCCTCGGGTGGATCACCATCGAAATCGTTGATTTTCCCTATGAAAAATTGTTATTTTCCCTAGTAAACTATAGTTTACCAGAGGGTATATACCATGGTCTGTGGGTGAAACAATGACATAAATCGTTCCCCAGTCATCACCATAGGTGGTATATATTCAAACCATTATCAAAAGGGTGGTTGATGACATTGTTTTTGCCACATTAATCACTAGACTATTCACTGAAAACTATGGACATGCTTTACTAATCACTTCACTAGGCTCACTAGACTGTTTTTTTGGGGGTTGACATTTCTTAAAACATCTTAAAACATTGAATCACATGTTCAGCATATAAAAATACAAAGTTACTAAATCCAACATGAACATGTTTGGTTATCAACTCGTTCTCTCTTCACATTTTGGAGAACAACATGGTATCCACTGGCTAGTCATGATGTGAAAATTGATGGATATGTCCATCATGTTCCCTATCAATTCATATGGCCATCTGACAGCGGGAGCTCAGATACTCGGGGCGACCCAAGGTCACCGGAGATTCAAACAAACCCCTACATCCTTGGTCGCATCCTGTTCCAGTAATTTCCATCAAATAGTATCCATATGAATCGAATCCATATGTATCCATCAAATGGTGGATACATAATGTGTAATCTGTAATCCCAAATTTTTTGAACAGAAGCATTAATATCCAATGGTGGGTGTAATGACCATCATTGAATATAATTCAACAGAGCCATATATCCATATATATATATATATGTATATATATATGGGTAAATTATAATATGTCACTACCCTGAATTAAGGCCATTTAGGGATGATGTCCATTATTAACCATGATTGAACAGAAAGGAGCGCTGTGAGCCCGTGTTTTTGCGGTGTTTGTGAGCTACATATCTCTCTCTCCATCGCCATCCTGAAGGTTCAGCTAAGGCTGGGGGCGAGCTGGTGGCCCAGTCAAACGGAGCTACATATATCCCCAACAAATATTGTACAGCACAGGCTTACAGCATTCCTTCATATTCCCTCCACATTCTCTCCTAGAATATATGGAAGAAATTGCACACTCTTTCCAAAGGAATGCTGTGCACATCTCAGGACTTTGTTTCAAAGTAATGATACACTTTCTGAGAGGAATATTGCACTCTCTGTAGGGGAATCTTGCAAAGGAATGCCACATTGTTTGAAACTGATGGCTGATGAGAATAATGCTATTGCCTTTAATAACTGAGTTGATGTTATGTTTAAACAAAACAGTCTGCTCATCCTTGCAAAACAGTACATATCTCTTGATGATGCAGGGGTCTCTGTCAGGAAGATGCAGCGCTTCTTGGGGACAAAATGAACTTGTTCACGTTTCCTATAAAGACATGCAGCATAGAAGAAAACATCACCCTATCGGTTGAGCATGGCGCAACCGGTCAAAATGGAATTATGCCTATCTCTGATATAAATATATATATATATATATATAAATATAGTTATATATGTATGTCTATATTCATTTGCCCAATACCATATTGCATAGCAAGAACGTCTGTAGTATAGTATATTTCTAGCAACAAACACATATACAGAAATAAAACAATGATGCCGACAGTGCATGAACCCTGTGCAGGCCAAAAAGTGACATTTCTCGGTGGCTTCTGAGAAACCAGTGTTTTGCATGGACATGGCATGGGCAAGTCGAGGCTCCCATCGCCATCATCAATCCTCAGCGGGGTGTCAGCACCCTGCAACCCACCACCATATAGATGTATAACATAAGAGCGATCATTAAATTGTATAAATGGTGACTAGGGTCTAGGAATAGCTCTAGGAAGGTTGGAATCCTGAAGCATGCGATTTGCATATGTCTATACAAATGTACATCTAATTTGGTCGAATTGAATATATATATATATATATTATATATAATCCAATCTGATACATCTCATCCCATAAGATCTATTCCTGTTTATCAGTCTATGTGTCAATATGTCTGCCTCTCTATCTATCGAATCTAGTCTAAACTAATCTGTGTCTACATGACTGAAATCATTGACATGACATAACAATCACATAAGTAGAAAAAAACACCACAACAGCCACAACAGCCCACATATATCAACGTATTGTATTTCTATATGCTTGAACAGTATTCCGGCTTAAATATGCAGAATAAATGTGGGTGAATTCCACAGAAAAGGGATGATTGCAACAGGGTCATGCCCATGATCAAACTGGGACAATTTAGATGGCACCCGGCCTGGTAAACATACATATATGGGTATGGGTCAATACCTATAGATACATTTTTAGTGGGATGAACATCCATTTACCAGCTATTTTGGGGTTCACTAGGTACCAGGGTTTTGACCCATCCCCATATAGCTATTGAAAATGGCCATAGAAATAGTTGATGACTATCCATTCAAAATGGTGATTTTCCATAGGTATTTCAGTTTACCTGATGGTAATACCTACAGTATAATCCTTTCCCCCTATTACTAACCCCCCAAATACTAACTAGACGACGGATGGCCCGAGAGCGTAGAGGAGCAGAGTCTTCTGTTGTTAGTATGGAGACACGCTTTTTACACACAGGCTCTTTTACACACAGACGCTTTTACACACAGACGCTTTTAC
>Ga0126342_10019967_pt1 | contig 11320 bp, 10 predicted proteins | sample Cyp1metagenome_FD_92528 | JGI IMG/M metagenome (GOLD analysis project Ga0126342, IMG submission 92528) | Coral microbial communities from Lord Howe Island, Old Settlement Bay, Australia - Cyphastrea 1 metagenome | ecosystem: Host-associated > Invertebrates > Cnidaria > Coral ...
CACTTGCACTGCACAACACTTGTTGCTTGTAATCTCTTCTCTGACGCGCTCCCCCTGCTGTCGGCAGGGGTCGGCGGATATATATATATATATATATCGAATTTAAATCTATATCATCCATCCATCAATCAATCTAAGAGTTCTATTTTCATATATATATATAATCTATATATATATCGAGTTTAAATCTATATCATCCATCCATCAATCAATCTAAGAGTTCTATTTTCATATATATATATATAATCTATATATATATATCGAATTGAAATCTATATCATCCATCCATCAATCAATCTAAGAGTTCTATTTTCATATATATATAATCTATATATATATTATCTATATAATATATATATATATATCACTTGTATAGACGAGATGTCATGTGATGGCTCCCCAAGGCCTGCGGCCGTTTGATGCTGTCGCCCGAGATGGCTTTGCGCTACGTGCGACGGCTGCGGAAGCCCACAACGGACGACCTGCAGAAACAGAGCTTGCACAGGAAGAGACTTGGGAACAAAACATGGGGACAACATAGGGAAAATGATGATTTCATAGGATTTCAATGGGGATATACTGGGGATTTGTGATATATGCATATCAAGATGATACAGTATTTGGGCGTAAAATGGGACTTGTTCACCTTCAAAAAAAAGGGATTTGACATGATTTAACCAAAGATGTTTCATGGAAAGATGGGTGTGTCTGAAAATGGTTAGTCAAATTAACCCTAATATATGGCCAGCGTAGTAGGGAAAATGATGATTACGCTGTGGATTTGCAAGAGACTTTGCTACTTGTAGGGGCCAAAACCCTGCTATACCCTGCTGACTTGACACAAAAAATCATTTGCAAACGGATGTTGAATGATGTTCATCTACCCAAAAATAGCTACCCATCCCCACTTGCTCATTGGCAAATTTTAAAAACGGAAATGTCTGATCAATGTGACTTGCACAATGAAGAGGGTGAACACGGGGATCTTAATTGTGAAACTGTGGATCTTACACACCAAAGTCAGGGGCTTTGACGACATGTTTGAAGTAAGTAGTTGCATGTAGTTGCCAAATCATCTTCAGTGACGTTCAGTTGCGCCTGCGCCAAGGATCTTGGAAAGCTGCAAGCTGACCCGGGTGTGTCCACATTGTCGGGCAACTTGGTCCGGATTTTTTTTTCATAGGAAATCTATGGGACATCTATGGAAATCTAATGGAAATTCAACGGAAATCTATAGCATGTTCCCAAAGATTCAAAGATGGGGTATGGGTGGGTATTCTGTGATAAAATATGTAAAACAAGTCGTTGTTTCAGTACCCGGAAGGTCCTGAAAGTTCGGCATGTGACCGCGGCACATCCGCAGGAAATTCTGCGGAGTTTGACAAGAAATGGATTGAGTTGTGGGTTCCTAGATCCCTGAAACCAATTCTTGCCGGTTCAGTAGGGTTTTCGGTACGGGTATAGCTGGCGTCACTAGCAAGATCTGGGAAGAGCCAGCCAATTGTTTGATCATGTGGTTTCACTGGTGTGGTAGAGCGTGTTCACATGATTCTTTTTGTTTTTCCATGTTTTTCCATGTTGTTCCCAAAAACATCCTGAAGGATCTGGTCTGAAGTATCAAAACTTCCGCCAAAGACATCCACAGACCACCTGGGCACTGACGAGTGGAGGGTCGACCCCAAACGCCGCTCAACTCATGGCTACTGAATGGTACTGAGGAGCATAACGCTTCCGTGCGGAAAGGAAGTGGCATGCCATTGATGATTAAGCATCAGGTTGGCCCCTCCAACAAGAATCTCGCCTGGGGGGGGAGTATAATATACTGGTTGGTGGTTTGGAACATGGCTTTTATGTTTCCATAATATATGGGAATAACCATCCCAACTGACTAATATTTTTCAGAGGGGTTGAAACCACCAACCAGATTTAGTATATTATATGATTTGCTGGTTGGGAGATTGCTGATGATTTTGGAAGATCAAGGACAGACAATCATGGCAACGATAAGGCGTACCCTTTGGGAATCTGATAAATCCATATAAATCCCCAAATCCAAGAAGAACATGTTTAGATGAAGGATGTCCAATTGCAGGGTCAGGTCTGATTACCAAGTGTTATCTAATATGTATAGTGTATATATATATATACGTAGGTATATCTAGACATACAGATACATACATATATATAATATATTATGTATATTTAATATTAAATATGCATATTAAAAATATATATATGTATGGTTTGTAATGCAATCCTATGGTATGTTATGTATTGTTATGTAATGTTATTCAATGGTATGTAATGTTTTGTAATGTTTTGTAATGTTTTGTAATGTTATGTAATGTTATGTAATGGTATGTAATGTTATGTAATGTTATGTAATGGTATGTAATTGTAATGTTCTGTAATGTATGCAATGTATGGTATGCTAATGTATGGTACGGTAATGTATGGTTCGCTAAAGTATGACATGGTAGTGTTTGGTATGGTAATGTACGATACGGTAACGTATGGTATGCTATGGTATGGAATGGTATGTATATATATATATATACATATATGTCATTATGTATATATATATTTATGTATGTATGTATGTAATGTAATGAAATGTAATGTGATGTAATGTGATGTGATGTAATGTAATGTAATTTAATTAATGTAATGTAATGTAATGTTAGTAAATGTTTTGTTATGGTATGGATATGGTATGGTTTGGTATGGTATTGTATGTATGTATGTATGGATCTATGTATGTATGTATGCATGCATGCATGTATGTATGTATGTGTATATGTATGTATGGTATGTATGTTATGTATGGTATGTATGGTATGTATGGTATGTATGGTATGTATGGTATGTATGGTATGTACGGTATGTATGTAATGTATGTAATGTATGTAATGTATGTTATGTGTGTTATGTGTGTTATGTGTGTTATGTGTGTTATGTGTGTTATGTGTGTTATGTCTGTTATGTATGTAATGTATGTAATGTATGTAATGTATGTAATGTATGTAATGTATGTAATGTATGTAATGCATGTAATGCATGTAATGCATGTAATGCATGTAATGCATGTAATGTATGTAATGCATGAAATTGGATGTAATGTATGTAATGTATGTAATGTATGTAATGTATGTAATGTATGTAATGCATGTAATGCATGTAATGCATGTAATGTATGTAATGTATGTAATGTATGTAATTTATGTAATGTGTGTAATGCATGAAATTGGATGTAATGTATGTAATGTATGTATGTATGCATGCATGCATGTATTTAATGTTATGTAATGTTATGTAATGTTTTGTTATGTTATGTTATGGTATGGTATGTCATGGTATTGTATGCCATGGTATGGTATGTATGTGTATAGGTATGTAGGTGTGTAGCTATGTATGCATGCAACGCAATGCCATGCAAAGCAATGCAACGCAATGGGCTTCAATGCAATGCACTGCAATGCAATGTAATGCAATGTATGCATGTATGTATGTAATGTAATGTAATGTAATGTAATGTAATGTATGTATGTATGTATGTATGTAATGTATGTATGTAATGTATGTATGTATGTATGCATGTATGTATGTAATTGATTTTTGCATAAAACTAATGTATATATGTAATTCATGTTGTTCATATCATCATATAAAAAATGTAAATTAATGTGCTTAATGTCATTAATGTAGTTGATGTAACTAATGTAGTTAATGTGATTAATGTAATTCATGTAATTACTATATGTACGTACGTATGTACGTAAAAACGTATGTACGTATATACGTATGTACGTATGTTTTTAATGTAATGCAGTGTATATAATGTAAGTTAATATTGTTTTTGTTGATGTAATGTAATGTAATGCAATGTAATGTAATATATATTGTAATGTAAGGTTATGTAATTTATTGTATTCTAATGTAATGTTATGTAATGTAATGTTATGTAATGTTATTCAATGGTATGTAATGTTGTTCATGTTATGTAATGTTATGTAATGGTATGGAATGTTATGTAACGTTGTGAAACGTTATGTAATGTTACGTAATTTTATGTAATGTTATGTAGTGTTATGTAATGTTATGTAATGGCATGCAATGTTTTGTAATGATATGTACGTACGTACATACGTACGTATGTATGTATGGTATGTATTTTTTTTTGCCGATTTGTTTGTTTGTTTGTCTGTCTGTCTGTCCGTCTGTCTTTCTGTTTGTCTGTCTGTCTGCCTGTCTGTATCTTAATGTATATATGATATTATATGCATATCTGCATGCATGCAGGCATATATTTATGCATAATGTGTATGTGTATATATATATTGTATTATATTTGCATGTTCCATGTGTGTGATTCTATAATACTATATTTACGTGTAATATATACCAACATAACTGCTTGGTGGTTCTAGTTTTTCATCGGTGAATTTGGGATGATTTGAAAGGACTTTCTTGCCAGTGCCGGGCCAGAATTCTTTGGATTTGGCATGCGAAACTTCCATGGATCCCTTTTGAACGAGTAGCTAAAAATGCCCTAAGCGTCTTAGTTGAGAAGGAGGGAAAGGTCCCAACGTTGACTATAAATTTGACTGCCCACATGTCACACACACACGTGCTCATGTTCATTTTCAGACAAGAACTGAGGGATCAAACATGATAGAGATGCCCTAAATTTGCTACTCAAGAGGGGAGCAACGATTGCAATGGTCTTCAAGTGGACCAAACATATTAGAAAACAACTCTCAGAAAGAATTGTTTCACCACCAAAGATTCCAAGTGTTCAATCAATTATACAGTTATACATCTATACATATCCATACATGTACTCAGTACTATATATATATATGTATAAATGATATATATATATATATATGTCATGTGTATATATATATACTGACTATACTGGCTACCGGCTGTTGACTGTTCTCCCCAGGAACGCACCTGATGACATGAGCAAAGAATTCTCCGAGACTTTCCGAGACGCCAGAGATTTCAACAAAGAACTCCAGCCCTACGCTGAGAAGGCATCTGCAGATTACAACCCATTGGAAACTCGGCCATTTTTAAAATGGCGGAGATCTGTGAAAAAACTCAAGATGTGGCCTGAACTCGATATGTGTAAGTATAAAAGTGTTATCTATCAATTGGATTAAGTTGGAACAGCATCGACACATGTTTCTCATAGGATATGTTTTTAGTGGCCGTTGTTGGCTTTGGCCATGCAGCATTAGTGACGGCATTTGAGAAGAGATGCGGTGCCTATGGGAGATGTAGCTGGATCGGGGTTGAAATTTCAGCAGAATGGCAGGCCGGGGCCACAATGTGAGCGAAAGTTTCGTCAATTTTCAGTTTCCCATATACAGTCCGGGCAAATACACTTTGTAGCTAAGTACCTTTTTTGAAGGTAAGTTCTCCAGCCAGAAGAAGGGAAGAAAATGTAGCTGCTGATTTTGGAATCACATAAAAGCCCAGAAACATTGTGTAGAATATATTTTTGGAATCAATTGTGTAGCTTTGTGTTGGGAGCCACGGTTAAAAACACGAATGAGGCATGTCATGGAATCATGCCGGATGCCCAAGGTTGGAAAGCAGACCAAGGCCCTGCACAAGGTCATCCCCTATATTTCAACCCGGTTGTATAGAGTGAATATGTATGAATATGTGTCAATTAGCAGCATGGCATATAATCGCCAGAGACTCTCCGGACCATTCACCGGCCAGTTGGGAGATGGACATGTTAAAATGGGACATGTTTTTTAATCCGAGGAAGCCTACGAGTTGTTGAAGAGAGTTCCACCCATTGATCGCGAACTGCTGGGCTTAGTACGTCCCGAGCAACTCATCCTCTTCGCGGTGCCGGTGCCACCGGTGTGCATCCGACCTACCGTGCTCCTTGGTGGCAAGAGACTGTGGGTTTATTGAGTTTACTCGGGGCATTAAAAACTTGAAGGTGGGGGGAATCTAGAAATCCATTTTGGTTGAATGCTAAATCCTAATGGTTGGCAAGTCCTGTATGTTTTTTTTCGAAGTTTCATAAATTGAAGGAGATAGGCAGGTCTTTTCTGAAGCCTCGGCAGGTTTCTGTGGCGAGCCTGCACTTGCAGGATGTTGGGACCTTTGGGAAATTGTTCACACTTTGAATTATGTCTATCCAAACTGACAAACTTCGATTTCTCGAGCACGGACTTCCAGCTTCAGAATGAAATATGGATTTCAATCAAATAATTGAGCGGTCCGGGGCTTGAGGACAATTACATCACCATTGTTTGGTGACCTTGTTGAACTACTTTTTCATGATTTCATTCACTATCATTTACCTACGTTTGCTACTTGTGTGTGTAAGATACTTGTGTTTGCAGGTACACTGTCCATGGTTATGGTTGTAGATTCAATTTTTATGTTGAGTTGTGGATCAAGTTTGCCTGTCAAGTACTTCCCTTTCGATCCTTTTGCCATTTATTCTTGGTTCATTTGGTTCCATTTGTAATCCTTTACTTAGTTCCAACCACGAGCCAGAAAAATCTAATGTTTGACTTCTTGATGTTCATTAACAAAAAAAGTGATCACAACCTCCACTGCCCCATGGTACCCCCCATGGTACCCCCCATGGTCCACATCCGGCCCTAGGAGCATGGGCGACCGCGGCACGCGGGAGGACGATTTGACCGTGGCGGTGGGACAGATCGTAGAGGCCAACACAGCTCTGCAGCAGCAGCTGGCGCGGGGCTTCCCTCGGCAGATTCTGGAAGCCTGGGACGCTCACCTGGACATAGCTTGGGCCGTTGGGACTCCATTTCGTGGTGAATGTTAAGTTAATGTGTTATGAAAGCGTCTAAAAACTTTAAAAAAAAAAACTAAAAATTGGCCAGTTGTTGGTTAATGAGTTAAATGATGTTAAATGTGTTATGAAAGTGTCTAAAAAATTTTGGGATGTAGCACCCAAATGAATCCAAATGACACGTTTGTCATAGGGAAAATAATCCTCTCCTCCTAATAATACAAACCCCCCTCCCCAAATAATAAACACCTCAGGTAGTTTTACTATTAGGGGGTATTTATTATTAGGGAACCAAAGCGGACCCTAATAATATATTTAAACCCTTAATTAAAAAAATAAGTTTTTTCGATTTCAAAATCAATTAAATTTCCTTTTATAACGCAATTAACATATCGCCAAAACTTGGATTTCGAAGTGGACCCTAATAATAAACTTAAACCCTTAATTAATTAAAGAAACTATTTTTTTCGATTTCAAAATCAATTAAATTTCCTTTTATAACGCAATTAAACTATTGCCAAAACTTGGATTTCGAAGCGGACCCTAATAATAAATTAAAACTCTTAATTAAAAAAAACAACTATTTTCGGACGGACCCTAATAAAAAACACACACTGGGGCTGACTAGTTTTTATTATTAGGGGGTGAAACCCACAAATAGTAGCTTTATTTTTAAATTGTTGTCTAAAGGGGATCAATTAAAAGTCAAATTGGCCAACCTGAAATTTTCCAAAATTGTAGATGAACCCTAGTTTTTTTATTCGGGGGGGGTTTAGTAATAGCGGGAAGGGGTTTATTATAGGGAAATCATGATCCATCAGTGGGTCCCTAGTGTTTTCAGACAAACCATTGATCATGTTTGATCATGCTTGATGTTTCTTATATTTTTGTTAGGTCAGAGCCTGTTTAGCTGGGCGGGGGATGGTAACCCTGCAAACAGGAATCCCTCCAAGCTTTGATTCAGTACGGAAAGCCGGTGCTTTTCGGTGTTTATGATTTTTGGTCACAACCTCTTGGGAACTGCCACTGATTGGTGTAGCACCCCAAACTTCAGAGGTTACGATTGCGGAATTATGTAGTATATGTAGCTCTGCAGTAGTTGTAAAGGAAGCATCTTCAGTATATGGGTAGCATGAGATTGGGTTCGATCCAAAAGGCTTTACCGGATGATGTGCAGACAAGGTAGAAATTCCCATCAGAATCAAGATACCCAAGTTGCAACAGCGGCCCATTTGAATTCTAGAATGATCCCCTTCAGAGTCAAGCTAAGTCCACTGGACCCTTTCAAGTGAGCCGTGGTACTCAAGAACCCTGAACTCCATTGAATTCCTGTATCATTTCTTCCGCTCAAACAAAGATCACGATATAAATATTGGTCATTTTTGCCTTTGTTGATCTATTATGGGACTGGACAATTACGGCTTTTCAACGTCTTTCAGTTCCAGGGAAGGAGGGTTCCAGCTTTATGTCGAGCGTGGAAGTTCCACCCCAGACTCCCAAGACCGGACACAAGCCCGGACCCCTGAACCACATGAACCACGCTCCTCTTGAGAGTCCTCTTTTCAGGAGTCCATGATGCTGTAACGTTGTTGGAGGGCAATGCTCAATGTGAGCATGTTGTTTTGAATAGCGTTTTGGTGGATGCATTCCGCAACTGCTGGGTGCCAAAGCTCTGACTTCGCCCAGGAGTTTCTCCAAGAAGCATGTGCCAGATACATCAATTCGGAGACTGCCTGGTAATTTCAGCAATATTTTTCGAAATCTTTCCCCAAGGGGATGCAGTGGCTGGATGGTATTTCTGTTGGACAAAAAAAGAATCCTGGTTTCAGCCACTTGTATGTGATCTGCTTTTTCTATACAGAGAAATGATTGCCGTGATCCATTTCGTTTTTTGCTCTTCCCGCTCTTCACATGAGGAGATGTCAGGACTGCCGCAGATCAAAGGAAAAATGGTACGCTCTCTTTGCACCAGACTTAAAGGAAAAGAAGGGCGTCTCTTGCTCTGCAGATGAACCGGCCGATGAGCTAAGGAGATTTACGGAGTTATGGATAGTCATAGCCCCCATTATCGGGTAGTGGATCTTTCTGCAGGAGAAGTGTTTTTTGCTTCTCCTGGTAAGCTGCCATTTTTCAGACTCTATCCAACAAGAATAGTCCAGCACTACGCAGCATCATCAAAAAGACCATCCAAACATCAAAAAACCATCGGAGGATCAACTCAAATTATCCTTAACACCCAATCTTCCACCAAAAAAAACATACATCCCCCAAAAAAAATCTTGAAAAATGCCAGTCCCTCTTCCTTTCACCTTCCAAAAAATCGGCCCAGTGCCGAGGTTTCCGTGGCAACCTGAGCGGCAAACGCGTGGACTTCTCAGCTCGAACCGTGATCTCGCCGGATCCCAACGTCAGCGTGGAGGAGGTGGTGATCCCCGAGTGGGTGGCGAAACGGATGACCTTCCCCGAGAAGGCGCGGGTTGAACGGAGAACGGCAATGGGGTTGGGGTTTAACGGTTATATAAACCTGGGGGTATATATTTATGGTATATTGATTGGTATATAGGTCTATAGATGCTTATATTATAAATATCGTATTTATGGCATACTGATTGTTATCTGATTGTTGATGGGCCAATGGGGATGTCATGGCATTGCGGCATAACATTGGAGTATGTTCGACTTGATATGATGTTTGTGTGTCTGAAAATGGCGAATGTATGCCTTGTGGCCATTTCTCACAGGGGAAAGTATGATTTTTTGCATTCAAATTTGGGCGGTAGCAAATTTTCAGACACAACAATCCAAAATGTATGGAGACGACTAAGCAGCTAAAGAGTTGAGGAACCATGGGAAACATTTGAATTATGGTTGATTCATACTGATTGATGAATTTGTTGAACTGGTTGAAGGGACAATTTAGATCCCCGTTCCATTAGATGGAACAGGCACGGTCTACTCAGTTTACTCAGACATGGAAAACCCATGAAAACCTATGAAAACCCATTGTTCTGGGTAAATTATAACGACCTCACTGCGACCTCACTGGAATCATGGTTTTTATATGGGAAATCATCCCCAAATGGCCTTATTTCAGGTTAGTGAATTATTATAATTTACCCAGATTGTTTCCCTCTGAAAATGATGTAGAAATTGGATCAAATTGGTGTAGCTGTTGATTTCCACCCGGAAAAAGCCCGCAGGTCTGCGACGCGAACATCCAGCGGCTTCGAGAAGCCATCGATCGAGGTCCAGAGAAGCATCCTGGTGCCTGTCGCTCGGTGCCGGGAGTGGTTGATGATTTTCTGGTCATTGAAATTGGGGCATAGTACATCATAGTACCATAGTTTGATGATTTTCTAGTTGGGGCATGTTTTTAGGGTTTCAACCAGGTTCAAGCATGGGGGTTATAAGATGAAGTGTTTGTGGATGTAACTGATCAATGAATATCAATGATGGTTGGTTGATAGGTTCTTCGATTCCACCACCTTTTTTTACAGAGTTGTCACTCACAAAAAAGGGGAATCCTGTTAACCAAGCAGTACTCGTGCGTAAGGGTCCAACTGATGGTAAACCTGTGTCGAGTTCGCTGGAACTTGAAGGCTGTCTCAATGTTTATCATCATTTTGGGCTACAGTATATCCTATTATCATAATGATCAGAATGATAATAGAATTTGGGTAAATGATATATTATCATCTATATATTATCATCTATTGAATCTATGGGTTTATACAATATACCCTATTATCATCTGTTGGTCATTATTATCAGACACACCCAACAAGCACCGCCGTCAGGTTGCATCCATACTCCCGACGGACGCCGGAAATTTCTTGGAGTCATCAAGCGCAACATGCGGAAGCAGTGCCTGGCCGTGGACGGAGAACCTCCATCCCCAAAATGGATGGAAGTGTCATCTGGTTGGTGGTTTCAAACATGTTTCTGTGTTCCATTTCATATATGGGATGTCATCCTTCCCATTGACTTTCATATTTTTCAGAGGGGTTGAAACCACCAACCAGTCATGTGTTGCTGCTGTTATTTCTGAGGAACTGTCAAACTGTCGGAGCTTTAGGAACATCAAAGTAGTCTACAACAGTGTTCCCGGCTGATTAGCCACTTGATGACAAGTGGGACGGCTTTGATATTGCACCAGCAAGGATTGTACTATACCACTTTCGTGTGCTTACATAATATGTTCGAAAAATACCTTGGTCTTACCCCAAGAGGAAAGTCACCATGACCAATGCTTAGCATGTTTTATTGGATGTTTTATTACTAACGCAAGAATGTTCAAGAGCAATAAGACAGCTATCTATAATAATATATATATATACATAGTCTTTGCAGAACCTCAAATGCTCCAAGATGAAGATCAGAAGATAATGTACATACCCGATCCTTGCTCCCAGCTGAGATCTAGGAGCTCCAGCCCCTGGGGTGCATGGCTATTTTTTTTTAGCCTTAGTAAAAATGACGATAGGTCCCTTGATTTTATCTGCAGACATGCTAGATTTTATCTCGATC
>Ga0126342_10019968_pt1:0-10000 | contig 11320 bp, 9 predicted proteins | sample Cyp1metagenome_FD_92528 | JGI IMG/M metagenome (GOLD analysis project Ga0126342, IMG submission 92528) | Coral microbial communities from Lord Howe Island, Old Settlement Bay, Australia - Cyphastrea 1 metagenome | ecosystem: Host-associated > Invertebrates > Cnidaria > Coral ...
GCAGCAGGGCCAGCCATTCCCCAGCTTGGAAGGCTGTGATCCGGGCGTGCCATTCAGGTTTGGGAAGTGTGCGCACGCCGGTCGGACGGTGGAGCAACATGCGGGGAAGGAGGAGCCACAGTTTCCACGCTCGAACGCTTTGCTGCTGTGTTTTTGCTTGCCGTATGCCAAGCCCAAAGCATGACGGACGCGGCCTTTGAGGAAGGGTGATGGGGACTGGAACCCGGAGAACTTGGTCTTCAGCCGTTTGCAGATCCACGCCGTCCAGGGTAGCCAAAAAATTGTGGAATTGCTGGCGGTTAGCTGGGGTCGTGCTAGTGTCGGGTTCTGCTGGTGCCGTTTGTTAGTTGAGTTGATTCTCCCTGAAATACATTGGCGTTGGGTGGTACTTGCCTACCTACCCCTGTGGGTATTTATCTTTGGGAATGGTTCTGGAATGGTTTCCCGTTTGGCCAATTGTGTGAGGTACCAGCTACTGCAAGGGTAAACCCCTTTGGAACTGTTGTATGCTTAGCTAGCTTAGATAATTTAGATAGCTTAGATAGCTTAGATAGTTTAGATAGCTTGGATATTTTCATTTGTTGAAATAGTTTAGATTCGTTCACTTTTTTCACAGGCATTCGTCTACTTGTAGAAGAACAAAACATGGCAGAAACACTTTTTAGCTGATTTGATTATCTCTGAAATTCATTGGCATTGGGTTGTACTTGCCTACCTACCCCTGGGGGTATTTATCTTTGGGAAGGGTTCTGGAATGGTTTCCTGCTTGGCCAAACGTGTGAAATACCAGCTGCTGCAAGGGGAAAAAATTTTGGACCATTTGCATGCTTACGTAACTGTCTTTTGTTCATTTGTTGCACAGGCACTGGTCCACTTGTAGAAGAACGAAAAATTGCAGAAACTGTTTTTAGCTGATTTGATTATCTCTGAAATTCATTGGCATTGGGTTGTACCTGCCTACCTACCCCTGGGGGTATTTATCTTTGGGAATGGTTCTGGAATGGTTTCCCGCTTGGCCAAACGTGTGAAATACCAGCTGCTGCAAGGGGAAACCATTTTAGACCATTGTATGCTTAGATACCTTACATATGAGCATTTGTTGCACAGGCACTGGTCTACTTGTACAACAACAAAGATTGGCAGAAACACTTTTTAGCTGATTTGATTATTTCTAAATGCATTGGCATTGGGTTGTGCCTGCCTACCTACCCCTGGAGGCATTTTCTTTCGGGAAGCGTTCTGGAATGGTTTCCCGCGTGGCCACACGTGTGAAATACCAGCTACTGCACCGGGAAAAAAATTAAACCACTTGCATGCTTAGGTAACTTTCATTTGTTCATTTGTTGCACACGCACTGGTCTACTTGTAGGGGAACAAAACATGGCAGAAACTGTTTTTAGCTGATTTGATTATCTCTGAAATTCATTGGCATTGGGTTGTACCTGCCTACCTACCCCTCGGGGTATTTATCTTTGGGAATGGTTCTGGAATGGTTTCCTGCTTAGCCAAACGTGTGAGGTACCAACTACTGCAAGGGGAAACGTTTTTAGAACTGTTGTGTGCTTAGTTAGCTTAGTTAGCTTAGATAGCTTAGATAGCTTAGATATGTTCATTTGTTGCACTGGCATTCGTCTACTTGTAATAAAACATAAATGGCAGGAACACTTTCAGCTGACTTGATTATCCCTGAAATTCGTTTGTCTGTCACTACAACTGTTTCCAGTGGGGAAAATTTCTACCTACCAGTTTGCCGCTCACTTCACCTATCGGGCCTTTTCGTTCAGAGATGTTGAGCTAGACAATATTTGGCCCACGCCTTTTCGGAATTAAATCAAAAGAACCGCCCAAATGCATACAAATCTCGAGCAAATGCACGTACGTTTTCGACGCGGGATTTTGCAGCCTCTTGTGACACAACATGCAAAAACCACTTTATGTGTGCCTCAGGTGACGGCAAAAGAAGCAAACATGCTAAAAATATTTTTAAAAAAAAAACGTACGTTGTTGAGTGAATGCAAAGGTAAAGGTACAGCTAACCACTTCAAAACTTAGCTGAACCCACAAGTTCCCCCAGTGATAAATGTTGTTACCATGTACAGAGATCAAGAAACAAACTGAACTGTGAATTTGACATTTTTTTACCGTGTACCTGTATATACAGTAATCCTTCTGTGTTTTTGTGCCGAATGGCATTGGTTCGGCAATCTTGTTGCGACATAATGCAATCGAGCCTTGTAAATCACCAAAACCATAGTTTCAACAGGAGGATCGAACTGGCAAATTGCGTTCAACCACCAGCTCACTAGGGATCACAAATACCTGCACAAACCTTGGACCATATATCATCATATTCTATTGTAGAAGCTTCCAAGGTTCTACAATGTTTACGGGACCGGAGGTGCTACATATATAATATTTTTTTCATTCTAGAACCCTCCGTGTTTATCCCCAGGGGGGAGCATTCTAGAACCTTCCAACTTGAGGGTATCCTTCCTCATCATCGACGTCATAGTTGAGCACTGTTTCGCGTGTGGTGTGTTTGATGCAGATCAAAGTCTCGAATGAATTGTTAATTATGAATTGAAAGTTATCAAAACCATTGGAAAACGCCATTGAAAATGTTTCTTACCACTTACATCCAACGGTTTTTTGTGTTCCAAACACTGGAGGATGGTGACGATAAACTCAAGGAATGCACGTGTTTTGGTTTCTCTACAATGTCAGCCTTCCTCGACATTTGGTCCTAAAAACCCCCACGTGGTTTTTTCAGATTCCGGTTTTCACCATTCCAATTTTTAAAAAATACAAGTTTCCGACTTGCAAATTCCATTGGGACCCTGCTTGGGTTTTTTTTGAAACCCCACTGGCACGTTCTGCCGTCCAATGCGTGTCTCTTAAAATTCGTCATGTCCGTCGACTGTGAAATGTTTGCGCGCAAAGTCGGCTAGCGCGCGGAAAACATATTGTCCTTCTGCGGCGTGGAACATCTTGGTTTAGCAAACGCACGCGATGTCAAAGGTACGGCCCATTGTTCCTTTATGTCATATAATTTAAACATGACCCGTTGTTGGTTTCGGAATAGTGTGAAAATGCATGTGGTCGGCAGGTTGACGTGAAAACCTATGAAAAAAACACATGTTTGGCCTTCATCGTTTGCTAAAGCATTTTTTTTATAAAAAACAACTAGTCACGGTTAATTTTCGTGATTCTTTCCTGGACCACCTGGACCCGAACACCGAAAGAATCTGGACAAACAAAATATTTAAAAAAAACACTCCGCTGATACTAAAAGGTGGCCACGAAACGTCAACCAATTGGCAGTGAGAAAGCAAAGGTTGCAAGTGTCCATCTGTCATTGAGGAAAACCTGCAAACGTCATAATTTTTGGCACCACTGCCGCTGCCTATCCGCAAAGTGAGCCCAGCAACCAGCGCGCACACCAAAGTCCAATAATTTTACTTCGTGACAAATTGTATAAGTTTTTGACATCTCATCTGGAACAATATGTGTCAATTTCCTCCTGTTCTTACATTTTGTTGCGGCAGTCTATTTAGCATTTATTGCGACATCTTATCCTGATATCCTGCCTCCTTTCTGGCATTTTCTCTGCCATTTTATCCCGTATTTCTTGTGATGTTCTATGTGGCATCTATTATGTTTTTTTTCCAGCATCTGTTCTGGCATTCTATCTGGCACCCTTCTCCAGTGTTCTGTTTTGATGTCAGGTTTGGTCTGGCATTCCAGGCGGGTGTTCTGGAACCAAGGTTGCTCTTGTTATTGGTTACACGGGGGCTCGGGGGCCCTGATACTTGACATATTTTAATTTTTTGTGCATGCGTCTCATACATTGATGTTGTTCTACATGAAGATGTGGTTCATTTTGTTCTTGTGACATGGAGATGTTCGACCAGGTCCTTTATGGTTCATCTTCGTTGGAGTGACATAGGTGTTGATATCCTGGGTGTTGATATCCTGGGTGTTGGTTGGGTCGGTTTCGGGGGAGGTGGTGGGTGTGTGATAACGTTCTTGACAGTACGCTCTTCATGGTTCATCTTCATTGAAGTGACATAGGTGTTGATACGCTGTGCACTTGTGGTGGCACGCGAGTTGATATATTTGTTTATGGTTCATGTGCATGAAACATCATGAAACGACATAGGTGTTGATACGCTGCGCACCTGTGGTGGGACGTGAGTTGATATGTTTGCTTCTGGTTCATCTTCATTGAAGTGACATCGGTGTTGGTACGCTGTGCACTTGTGGTGGCACGATATAGGTGTTGATACGCTGTGCACGTGCGGTGATACGTGAATTGATATGTTTGTTTTTGGTTCATCTGCATTGAAAAGGCATAAGTGTTGATGCGCTGTGCACTTGTGGTGGTACATGAGTTGGCATGTTTGTTTATGGTTCATCCTCATTGAAGTGGCATAAGTGTTGATACGCTGTGCACGTGTGGTGGCACGCGAGTTGATATGTTTGCTTGTGATTCAGGTAGTTGAAACCACATAAGTGTTGCTACGCTGTGCACTCGCGGTGGTAGGTGAGTTGATATGTTTGCTTTTGGTTCATTTGTGATGGCACATGACTTGATATGTTTGCTTGTGGTTCATGCACATGAAGCGACAAGGGCGTTGATGCGTTGTGCACTTGTGGTGGTACGTGAGTCGGTATGTTTGTTTATGGTTCATGTACATGAAGCGACATAGTTGTTGATAAGCTGTGGTCATAGTGCAAAGGTTTCATTTGTGGCCGTGTAAAGGCACGCACCAATGGCCTGCCCAGCCCACAGTTGTTCAGCCAAGCAAACCACCAGCTGTTGGCCACGGAACTGAAAATTGAGGATAAAAACATTCTTTCTCAAAAAAATATGCCAAATAGGGTTTTGAAAATGATGGGGCGCAGAATCTCCTGCAAATATCATTGAAGGTGTGTTTTGCCGCCCGTCCTCATGACATGTCGTTGCTATTTTCAAAGTAACGATGTTCACAAAACACTGCGAGGGTTGAAAAATCATGAAAAATCCATAGCACACTGCTGCTGAAAATGTTGATTTTGTAAGGGGCCTCGGGCCCCCGTGTTACCTTTGTTTTTCACCCCGCCTGCGCCTTAAATGGGCTGCCTGCGGACGCGCATGCGCAAGCTGAAAGCAAAGTATCTTGCCATTCTCCATAATTTTCATTCCATCAATGTTTCTTGCGTTCAAAATGCTCTATGGGCAGCGCCCAGTGCCTACTAAAATCTAGCCTTCGCGGTTCAGGCCCACTAAGATCTGGAGTTTGGGGTTCAGGTCCGGCAGTGCTCACTGACATCAGGATCTGGAGCTCGCAATTAAGGTCCGGCAGTGCCACCGCGATCTGGAGTTCGCTGTTAGGGGAAGAAGGCTGTTGGAAAGAGGAAGGAGGAAGTAACTGTGATAAAATCCAGAGACCCTCACCTGGCAGGTGGGGAAAAAGAAAATGTTGTTGGAAATGGGTTGGGGTAGGCAGGCGATGGCGGATGAGGTAAAATTAAATGACGTTCGTGAACTGCTTCGTGTGCGATCCTTTGGTCAGGATCTACGGTTGCCACGTTGAAGGAAGGCTGGAGCGGATGTGATACTCTTCAATCGTTGTTGCTTCGTCTGTGATTGTTTTCCTGCAGTTAACGGAAGATACACGGTTGCTACACTGACGGGAGCGGGGTGGATGTGATAACTTTCGTGAACACTTGTTTCGTCTATGATTGTCTCTCTGAAGATGCTGCTTCGTCCATGTTTTTATTGCGCCAAAACAATTTGAAGGGGTGAGGGTGGGGGTAGCCGGAGGGAAGCACAATAACGCCCGCGAACTGTTATAGTGTTTATTTATTTTGCTGAAGGTGCGATTCCCTGAAGTCTTGTTTCCTTCCTGAAATGAAGCATGAGGCGTTGTGAAACGCTCCAGGTCAAAAAGCCGACTGCCACGGCTTTTAAGGAGCAAGGTGCGTAGCCAGCGTGAACACAACAGACTGTTGGAATGTACATTTTTTTGGAGGGACCGTACTACCTGCATAGCAGATTCTTAGTTTCAATCCCCACTGAGAACGCAAAATGCATCAATTTACTGGCTGAATATGGGGAATTGTCCTTTGACGTCCGGAAACTGACCAAAAAAACAAATACATAAAAAAAAAAAAATGGGACACCCCGGTGACTGTTCTTTCCAACAGAAAGGGACACACACCCAGGAGTTCGAATAGTGAAATTTGTCTAGACCAGCTGAATTGGTGAAATTGCACGCATACTCCTCCAAGGCTTCTGGCTTGTGCCCTCTTTTGAAAACAAAGTGGTTTCAACTGGCATCAACGAATCGCGAATGATATCCTTGTGACGCGGCCGTGGCGTGGTACTCCGGTGGCGATGTAACGGACAGCTGAACCAACCAGAGCCAACGGCTGGACAGGCAATTGTCTCGCGTAAAACGTTTCGCCACGGCAGAGGCTGGAACGTAAGAGCAAGAGCCAAAGCAGCGCAAAACATCGTCGCTTCGTAGCATTGTAGCATATACATTATTTATAATTATAGTAATAATAATCATAATAATAATAACAACAACAACAATAGTAATAAATAATAGTAATAATAATAATAACAATAATAACAATAATAATGATGATAATAATAATAATAAAATAATCATAATAACAATAACAATAACAATAATAATAATGATGATAATAATAATAAAACACTAATAATAGTAATAATAGTAATATATCATCAAATTATGTCCATATTCATAAATGGCATCGCTTCGTGTCGGATACTGTTCGCTCAACCCCCATAAAACTCTCTCCAATAGGAGAATCCGGCTGACGTTTTCGCCACCAATGTGTGCCAAACCTGTTTGCCCATGGGGAGATTTGCCTTCAAACAAATGCGATTTCGCTTTGTACACAAGGATGTGGAGTACTGCCAGGTCATCCAAGTTGCAGTTTTGATGAGGCAGTTGGATTTGGTGTAATTCTATATTGGTATAGATTCAGGCATGTGTTGCGCCGGAACACCGATGTTTCAAAAGGGGGTGTCGGAAGTACCTTGTTCTTCCTCGACCCATGAACAATAGAATCAACAGAATATTTTTTGTTGCAGAGCATACTGATGCCAAATTGATTAGAGCAGCCCTTTGTTCGTCCACGCGCGTTACACGGCATGAGTGCCTTCGGCACACCAGTACACTGCAATACATGTCTACAAATTGGCGGACTCCTTTTTCGCACCCTTAGCGTTTTGCCGCTGGGGTCAAGCTTTAGGTACGCCAACAATGGTCCATTTGGGAGACTGTGTCAAGCCAAAATGAAGAACCAGTGCATTTCGCTGCCACCCACACTCGACCACTGTTTGACCTTCATTGGTTGCTGCTGGGGTGGCGGCTTCTGTCAAAAGTTCATCGTGCTTCTCCCATGTTCCGGAACTGGGCGGCTGTTTCGGAACATGGAAAACGATCGCTGCTGGTCGTGCCAACAAAAAACCAGCAGGTAATGGAGGATGTAACTGCGGGGGCTCATGTGGGGATGCTTCTTTGGGCAGATATATAGTGTCACCAAACCCCAACGACAAAGCTTGGCACATATTGACATGTTGCAAGACGACAAAGCAGTGAACCACAGACTATCTACCGCCAGTGGGTCATGCAAGGTCCGGGCGTTCGTTCGTCAATTCGATGTTCGCGCCTAGGACGGTACTACGAACGAAGGTGCAAGTTCGTGCGAAAGGACGCGAAAGGTGCAAGCTTCGACATGGAGATCTCCTCTCAAATATAGATCTTCCTCTTTGGGTTTCTTGTCTGCTTTCCGCCTCTTCCTGCTATCATTTGTTCTCCTGTTTCGTCTTCTTCTCCTTCTCGTTCTTCTTCATCTTTTCCTTGTCTCTTTCTCTTTCTTGCTCTTCGATCGCAATTGTGTTGTCTATCGGAGTGGTGGTGCTGACGGTCCTGCTGTTGTTGTCACCTTCATGATGCTCATGATGCTAATGATGATCCTGACTATAATCATGTTGCTGGTACATTGCTGTTGTTTTGCGTTTGATATCGTTTGATGGTGGTGCCTCTGTTGCTCTGGCGCATCTTCGACAAAATCACGGCTGGATCCCAAAGGACTCTCCTCGTCTTGTTGCGTTCTGAGTCGGAGCGTTGAATGCCTGGTTCCCTTCGACTCAGATGTTTATTTGATGCATATAGTGCAACCTATGTGTCAAGCTACTTCAGGGGCATTCCCAAGCAATTTGAACTCAGTTTGTTGCGCATGCTGTGGTGAGATGCTCCGCACTTCTCCTTACATCAACAACTTCTGCAGCGGCACGCCTTTTGCGCCCTCCATAGACGATTCCAACGCTCCACCTGACAGATTGATCAGAGGATTTGGGGTACAACGGGTACAACCCATTCTTGGATCAAGCCATTTGAGGGAAATCGTTCACGGCTTCCACGTCGGAGCCTGCTGCCCTGCCGGTGGCATGGCATGATTGCTCTGGCTGACATAAATGCTGCTGCTGCTGTGTGCTGCTAGTGTCATGGCTATCAAGGACTTTTCAAATCCCCAAGCATTCCTACACGGCTTTCCAGCTTTCCAGCTTTCCAGCTTTCCAAGCCAGCTTTGGATCAAAGCTCGTGTACGCTGGAGTAGTTGGGATATGTTGGGAGGTTTGCGGCCGAAACGTTTGAAAGGCGCGGTGAGGTCAAGTTGGAGCTCCTCGGTGTAGTGTCCTTTTCGTTGCTTCGACGGAGCGCGGCAGAGATTTGCAAATACGTAAGGCAAATACATATGGATTTATATGCATTTATACGCAATGTAATCAGCAAAATGTGATTCCAAATTGGCAAACATGTGCTGTGTTTTTGTCCCACGAGGCAAACATGGCAATGGGACATCCTTACTCTTGATGTAAAGAAAAACATCCATGAATGGATGCGAACAGTGGTTTTTGCATTGCCATGTGCGAGTATCCCTCGTGATATCATCCAGTTTTTCATCCCCCTTGACAGTTGTTCATCACTGTGCTTGACGGATAGTCGGATAGCCATATCAAATGATAGCTAAATCACCAGAAATCCCGGATCAAATGATCAAATCCCTCCTGCAGCTGACATCTTTTTCCAGCTAGCTCGAGGTCCGCCTTGCTAGGCGTGCCAGTTTGCTCGGCAGCAACGCCGCCTCAACACGGCATGGACGGTTGGAAGATCCACCAGAAGTGGAACTTGCCGCTGGGAAGCCATCGGACTTTTTATGTCAGCTGCCAAAGGTACTGGTTGATTGGCTGAACAACTACGGTAACTCCCAAAAAGGATAGATAGATAAATACAATATAATACAATACTACTAAAAGAATGGTAAGTGACTGTTCTTTCTTTTTTGGGGGGGTGTCATACAAAAAACCTCCCTTGAAACCAGTCAAGGTTTGTGACCCATTTTGCTTCATCTCCGGGATTTCGGCCCAAATTATTCCAAGCTGGGCCACCCAAACCATCTCGGCACAGAGTCGCATCTCTGTACTCATGTTCACATCAGCTTCGACCACCTGGTGAGCGTTTCACGCCCTTTACGGTGAGCCCACCAAAAATCCACAGCAATTTGGTGATGTTGGACCCTTCCATGGCCTCAGGATTTCTCTGGCCATACTCCAGGATCTCTTCATATTCGTCCAGGGCCAACTTGTTCCTGGCAGCGATGTTGGGTTCCCATGGGATCAATGGACATCAAGGTTACCAACAAGACTTCTCAACCCCGGCATGGGATCACATTTTAAAAACACCACATCTTATGAAACAAAACAATAATATTGATCAATATTGATGTTGTTGCTTCATTTGTTTCCATTCAGAAGTGGATCAAGCAGCTATCATTGACCCTGGGTCCCCGAGCCCTTCAATCTGTTGATCCACAGAGATACCTGGCATCAAACAGGTGGCCCTACATTTGCGTCAAACATTGGGAACCCCAACGTCCACGCTTCATACGTTCATCATGATTTTCCGCATTTCTA
>Ga0126342_10019969_pt1 | contig 11320 bp, 5 predicted proteins | sample Cyp1metagenome_FD_92528 | JGI IMG/M metagenome (GOLD analysis project Ga0126342, IMG submission 92528) | Coral microbial communities from Lord Howe Island, Old Settlement Bay, Australia - Cyphastrea 1 metagenome | ecosystem: Host-associated > Invertebrates > Cnidaria > Coral ...
CATACCTGGCTACTGTGTTGCAATCTTGGTTCATTGGGGTTAGATTCTTTAAGGCTGAAATTTGCCCTGGTTCGCATTCTTTAAGAGGCTACCAGTGGTCCCTTAAAGATTCAGGGGCCAGGGTCAGGACCCGAATTGCAAGGGGGATGGTCTATCTATCTATCTATCTACCTATCTATCTCTCTCTCTCTCTGTGTCTCTCTCTCTCTCTCTCGCTGCGAATCGTTCCATCTATTTGTCTCTTTCGAAATTTCAACAGTAACTGAAAGGAAACAATTATTGCAGATGTCCTTCAAAGTGGAAACTGAGAGCTCCAAAATCCAGCAATTCTGCGAGACGTCCTAAAAACATGGAAGTTGACACCTCCAAAATGAAGAAATTCTACGAGATGTCCTCAATTTTTTGCAGTGACAATATCAAAAACGAAGCAACTCTGCGAGACTTCCTTCAAAAACGAAAAGTTGAGTGCAGAGCTGACGGCCTTGCGCCAATGCGTTTTGGGGTTTTCCCGTCCAACCTCTCTAAAGTACTGCGACTGCCAAGAAAAAGTGAAGCCACGTCATACAAAGTGCTACTACGCCTGTCACGCAAAATCATCTAAAGATCTCAGTGTCCAAAATGCAACCCCTATCAGGAAATCAGCGCCCTGACCTCTTAACATGTCTGCTGGATATGTCTTTTGTATTGCGCCTGCCACACGAGATGCATTGTGACACATCCTCTCGAACGTCCCACGCCTGCCATCGTTTTTGAAACTGCAGCAAAACCCACTTGTTTGGTTCTCCTTTGACAAACTGCAACATCCATTGCGCCGGCCACGAAAAATGACAATTGAACGTCCAAAAGTGGTTCGCTTTTCCCATTTTGACTTCGAAATGTGCTTCGCGCCACAACGCTGTGCACTTTTTCGGCATCTCAACCGTCAGTTTTCAACACGTTTGACTTCGAAATGTGCTTCGCGCCACAGACACGCAATTTTTGAACATCTCAACTAAGTGCTCCGAACCTGCCGCGTTTGTAACATGTCGCTCCACTTCCAAAAGTGCTCCGACACTGGTGTCTTTCACATGTTGACTTCAAAATCTGCTTCGCGCCACAGCGCTGTGCAATTCTTGATCTCTCATTTAATCAGGTGGCTCCGCACCCGCCGCTTTAGCGAGCCTACGATGCCATAAACCATTGGAAAACACACAATCTTTTTCGATGTTTCTACGTTTTTGCGCGCTTTGATCTTCTTTCTTCTGAGTCTTTCTCTTCTCTGACTTCTTCTCTTCTGCCTTTTTCTCTTCTCTGCCTCTTCCCACCTCTGCTGCTTCATCTGTCCATGTTGTCGGAAGTTTGACTTCTAAACTTCCTTCGAATATTTAGATGTAGACGTTGAATCATTTTGATGTGAATTGTGTTCAGCGCTGTGGGATGGCCGAAGCGGCCGTTCAGATCCGTTGAGACTAGCAGGCTTCAGCACGACCAAGACCATCCTGAAACTTCACCCAGCAGAGCAAACGCATTCATGGTCTGTTTCGTTTCCAAACTGTTTGAAATGTCTAAAAATGTCTAAAATTAGCTGATGGTGCCAAATATGCAGTTTTATGTTCAACCCTATTTGGGATAGAGATCCCAGCTGGTTAATATGTTTTGGGGTTGAAACCACCAACCAGCTTTTCCCAGGACTAGAATCGAGGTCTTTGCAAACGAATCCTGCAAAGCTTGAGACAGCACTTTTAGAAAGAGCACATCGAACGCAGCAAAATTTATTGCAGAAAGATTTTGCCTGGCTCTCCAGGTTCTCCAAAGATGCGCTTGGCTGACTCAAGGCTTTCAAAAAAGCGGGCGCGGTGGCGCGAAAGCGGAGGGAGGCGGTTTCGCAGCAGAAGGACAAGTTTCATCCTTGGTCCTGAAGAGGCTGAAAGGCTGTTCAATTTCATGCTACGAATACAGTACCAGTGCTGGAGCCCCTGAGCTAGGCCGGGTCACTGCGAATTCCACCATGTAAGAGCGGACTCTGCATACGTAGGCCAAGAGAATAGGAACACAAACGCACAATGGGACGATGGACATGGGAAAACGTGTCTTGCTTCTTCCCATAGGACTTTCTTTCACGGCTGAAAATACCTTTTGTCAAAACCTAGTTTATGGAAGGAGGACTCTAAATGCTTACTTGATGGTAATTGGTCGAAAGCAACTGGCTGAGGTATCCGTGGCAAGACTACAAATTATTCGCAAAAAAAAAACGCTTAAATAATCATTTTGTTATTTTGTACGTCTTTTTTGACACTAAAACTCAAAATCCTTACAAGGTCGTACCAGGGATTTTGTTGTATTATTCTTAATTGGCCTACTATCTTGGAAAAATACTGTTTAAAATATAATTTTGATATTTATGTATATATATATATGGGGCTCCTGGCTGAAACTAGGTGGCTGGAGCCAGTTTTTTAGCCAGATTTCAGCCAAATTTAGCTTCATGAATGTTAGGCCTCAGCTTTTTAGCTTTTGGACCCTTTTTACATATTTTAGAATTTTGATTTTAAATAAACCATGCAGCCAAAGGATTTCAGCCGAGGGAACACCTCTTGAGAGCATTTTGCAATAGGTTGGGCGCAGGTAGTTTAAGCCACTGAAGCTTACTTAGAACCAGTTTTGGCCTGAGGGTCGCAACCAGGTTTTTATTGGACAGTGTCTTCTTGCAAGGCTCGACATGTTTGCCGCCTATAAGATGAACATTGAAATTTTGAGAGGTGTATCCTGGGAGGTTGGATGAGGATGGGCTTGAAAAATTGAGTCATTAGTCGTTTGTGGTGTATCTTGGGACGTTGGTACAGGATGGGTTGGCACACATGCGTGGTGTGACATGGCGAGCTGTTCCGGCAAAGTTCAAAACAGGGATGTGTGAGATGAAAATCTCAGGGTTATCTTTGGAACGTTGGTTCAGGGTTGGCACACATGCGTGGTGTAATATGGAGAGCTGTTCCGGCAAAGTTCAAAACAGGGATGCGTGAGATGAACATGCTCGGATCTGAAGTTTGTAGTGTGTTTTGGGACGTTGGTACAGGATGGGTTGGCACACATGCGTGGTGTAACATGGAGAGCTGTTCCGGCAAAGTTCAAAACAGATGTGTGAGTTTTGTGATGTATCTTTGGGAGCTAGGTTCAGGATGGGTTGACACACATGCGTGGTGTAACATGGAGAGCTGTTCTGGTAAAGTTCAAAACAGGTGTGTGAGTTTTGTGATGTATCTTTGGGAGCTAGGTTCAGGATGGGTTGACACACATGCGTGGTGTAATATGGAGAGCTGTTCTGGTAAAGTTCAAAACAGGGATGTGCGAGACGAAAATCTCAGGGTCTGAGGTTTTGTGGTATATCTTTGGGAGTTAGGTTTAGGATGGGTTGGCATATATGCGTGGTGTAATGTGGAGAGCTGCTCCGGAAAAGTTCAAAAGATGGGTGAGATGAAAGTCTAAGGCGTAAGGATATGAAATTTAGTGGTAAATTTTTGGGGTTTTGGTTTAGGATGGGTTGGTAGAAATATAGGATATAATATGGAGTAAAAATATATATATTGAAATTTTGATATTTACGATGCTAATAATGCATTGATACGATATGGGCATTTATAATTGAATATGTTTCGATTTTTTATTTTTGTTTATATGTTGAATATTGTTATTTGTATTTTTTATAGTATTATTTTTGTTTATGATTAATATATTATAAATATATTGATTTTTTTTTATTTTAGAAAATAAAGAAAAAATTATATAATGTTTTATTATATTAATATTTATAATTTTATTTTTTAGATTTTTAATTTTAATTTTTGGGGTGAAAGTTTGGTATTATATTTTAAATTGAATATTTAATGGGAATTATATATATAAATATTTTATAATGATATAATAATAATAATTTGATTGAATTATTTATTAAAAATAATAATAATAAATGTTAATTAATAAATAATAATAATTTAATATAAATATATATTATATTTTATTAAATTTATTGTAATTTTGAATTATATTATTGTTTTAATTAATATAAAATAAAAGGAAAAAAAATATATTGAAATTAGATAATAATAATAGTATATTAATATATATAAATTATTCGAATTTATAAATATAATAATATTTATTTTTATTATTATTAATAATTTGAAATGGATATATAAATATATATTTTTAAAAATAAAATATGTTATTATTTTGGATGTTAGTTATTTTGATTTAAAATTATTAAATTTAATATTTTAAGTGGGGATTATTTGATTCGCCTTTGTGGGTTATTTTTTTGTTTTATTTCCGTAAATAATTTTATTAAAAATATGTTTAAATTAATTATTATTAATATTATTTGATTTTTTTTAGATATGATGTATTTAAAATGTATTTATATATAATTTTAAAATAAATATGTTGGATATAAAATTATTTAAATATTATAATTTTTAAATATAAATATATTTTATAAATAAATAAAAATAAAATGAAATATTTTTTTGAAATATATTAATATATTATAAATTATATAATTTGGTTGGAAGGATTTAATAAATAAATAATATATATTAAATTGTAATTAATTTTTTTAAAAAAAATCCATTAAATTATAAAATTATAATGTATATTGTTAATAATAAAAAATTATTTTGAATTATGATATTAATGTATTGCAATGAAATATATGTTCTAGGTGGAGGCGGAGGATATTTTTTGGGAAATTGATACGATTTTGTATTTAGGTAATAATTTTGTTTTTATTAATTATAGTTATAATTAGTTATTTATATTTTGGGTATTTAATTTTCCCGAATTTTGTAGTATTAAATATTTTATATAATTAAATAATATTTCGTGGTTATTAGGTTGTTTTGTAAATACCAGGAAAAATTAATATTCCATTTTACCCCTTCCCTGGTATGTATACTAGTGTTTCTATGTAATTTTTGGTTTGTAAATATTATGGAATATTAATATATATATAAAATATAAGTAATTTGAAATTATAAATAATAAATATTCGGAATCGCATGGAACAATCGTACCTGTTAAATATGGAATCCATTAATTTTTATTGAGATTTGAAATTATAAAATTATTCAATAATATTTATATTCTTCGTGATATCGATTTTTTAAAAAATTCCCCAAATTATCCATTTTTATCGATTCCTTTAGGAAAATTACCAGAAATATGCCTTCAGATTACTATTCAGAAATATTTGGGAAATATTTCTAGATAAGTATCCGTATGGTGCTTAATATCGATATGTATATATTTTTAATATTTTTGGATATTATTATATGTTTATGTCCTGATGGAGATTTGGAAATCTTGGGCATAAAAATATATATTCTTAGGAATTTAAACATAATAATTTTATATCGCGGTACCATGGTATTTTAGACCTGATTATATTAATTTATTTAATTTCCTGGACGCGCAACGGTCCCATATAATTTTCTCCTTGATTCCAAACATATATTGATTTTTATATCTCAGAATCTAATAAAAATAAATTTAATATATTTAGAAACAATAATTTTCGAATAAATATAATTCGAAATAATATTTCTAAAATAATAAAATATAATTTATATTTACAGGAATAATTATTCATTACACACTCTAATTTCTAAATTTATAACGAATTAATAAAATAAGGCATAAACCGGAAGAAATATAATTAAAAAATAAAATTCCAAAAAATATCATAATATTTTAAAATATATTAAATATCAAATTTTATATAAAAATATTAATATATAAATTAGGATTCTCAAAATTATAAATAATTATAATTATAAAAATTCAGATAGGATATATCTAAATATTATTGGAACAAAATTATATATGTAAAATTAAAATTTCAAATCCAAAATTATATATATAAAATTAGAATTCAAATCGGATCTTGCTAATTATTATAATTATAAGGAAAAAAATTCAGGGAATTATAATATACCAATATAATTCATCGTAAAATAAAATATTTATAAATTAAGGAGAAAATTAATTCCAAATTTATCGATAAATATATATACCAGAAAAAAATATAAATATAGGTCGTCAATAATATCAATCGGAAATCCGTATCACGACTCCCTTAAACCCCCGGCAGGGCGAAAAATATACTGTACATTTTTAGTAGTGGAATTAGCTGCATTTTACAAAAACACAAAAGTTAGGTTATAACCATCATAACCCCCCCCCTCCCTAGGAAATTATAAATAAGAGGACTAAAATATATTAGAATATTTTTGCCTTATCATTAGGCTAAAAACAACTTAAAAGTACCAAAAATATACCGATTAAATAGGAATATCCCAAAAATATTCAAATTCCATTCGTATCAAATATATAGGAATCTTACATTTTTTAATTCCCCCCCATGTATAATAAATTTTAGAAATATATATTAAAATTAGGTTATTATATTTGACATTTTGGCCCCCCCGAAAAGAGGAAAATCTAAGGTACCAGAGGAAAGTAATAAATTCTTAATTCTTCATATATTATTAAATTTTCGCCAAAATTATTCCAAAAAATTACGTCCCAAAATTATACATCTTAATTTTTTTTTTTTCCCAAAAAATATTATCGAAAATTATTCTGTCCATCATTGCTCCCCTTTTTTGCTCCAAAAACCTATTTACGAAGTTACTCCCCAAAAATATTCCTAAAATTTGTGCCCATAACCCCAAAATATATATTTAGATTTTTTTTATAAAATATATTTATTTATAATCTTCAAAATATAATAAAATATATTATGTATATCTAAAAATGTCGTCTTTTAATTCAAAATATAATGAAAATATATAATTTATGTATATTTTAATATATTTAATATTAAATTTATGGTTCTAATTTATATTTTAATTCAATATGTTTGTAATGGGTTCCGAACGAGATCAAAAACAAATCCAAAATGAGGCCCGGACGAGGCCAGAAAATAGCTTTGGAAACCCCTCAGCTTTAGCAACAGTTTACCAGCAGCCCGGCAGCAAGTCTCTAGCAGGAGTCTAGAAGCAGTCTGGCAGCAGCTCAGCAGCAGTTTGCACGCAGCAGCCCAGCATCAGCCCGACAACAGCCTAGCTGCAGGCCAGCATCTACTGTAATTGGATGAATCGATGCAACTACTCTAGAAAGGCACCCCCCCCGACACGTGACTGGATTTGCTCGAAGGTCACATGAATGAGCCAGGCATGACCAAAAAACAAGTTCACCAGTGTAAACACAAGCTAAATGAAGAAATATTTACTTCTGCATCGTTTTCTATCTTACGCAACTGCTCCACGGCAACTAAACGCATGTTGGGGCGACTTTCCCGGGAAGTCCCCCCCAACTAAACGCAAGATTTTGGATCAGGCGGGGTGAGTTCACTATAAGCGAGTAAACAATATGTATATAGATATTATATATAATAGTATCAATATTCAATATTTTATATTGATTTATTGCCAGAAATTTTCTGTCAGAAACCTTCACTAATTCGCATAAGGGAACCCTTTGATATGCCCAAAGTTCGACAGCATGCCTCAGTGCAATTGCACCATCATCATGCAGGTTTGTTTTGTTGAAATCGGATGTTTTTTTCATGTTCAAATTGATGCATTGATGCAAGTCACTTGGTCCAGTCACCCATGCACGCCTCGCCACGAAAGTCGAAGCCTGTGACACGGTGTTCGGCGTTCCCTGGGCTTACCATCTAGGGGGACCTATCCTCAGTTAATCTCAGTTATATGGTGTCAAGTGGAAAGTTGAAAACATTTGAAAACCACTCACAAGATCACTTTATCTTTCAATATCTTTGATTCATCTCTGATCTCTGCCTCGTATAAAAAAGGGGGCCCACTGCCTATCACATTCTCGATGAAAACCAATGCAGCAGTTGCCTCGCATCACTGCCGATTCAATCGGAAAGCCTCAGGGTCAAACGCGGTTGGTGTCAACTGGCATCGCCCAAACTACCAACAAAACCAGAAGCGTACAATGAGACAGCATGGCCGCAACTTGTTTTCGCTTAACAACATAATCCACATCAACTGTACCTCTAGGGCACACCGTCACATGAGCTTCTTCAAATCAAGTCACCATTCTTAACTGCCTCAAAACTGGTACATCCATTTGAGCCTTTCTATCTCGGCAAACCCAGGATCTCTGTCTACCTTTGTGTTGGCGTTCTCAGCGCTGTCTGTAAACATCATTTTCTGGAGTTGTCCTCCTTCAAATAACTATAACTTCCTCGGACTCTATAGTCTCAAAGTTCCTTAAGTTTGCCCTCCCCAGTTCTCCGAAACTTCAACTCCATGTTTAAGCCCTCACGCTCCAGTCGTTTTTGTACTTCTCCAGTTGTTGTTCCCCACAGCATTACTGTATTTCCATACATCTAGCCATTGTTGAGGGGGTATCAGAATCTATAAAGCCAATGCCATGAAACCCTGTGTGGCTATGGTTTTTATTCTATTGATTTATAACAAAAATTGGAGATGGTTGATCAATCCATCCCCTCTTCATATTAAACAGACTTATTGTATGATCCTAAGTATGTGTAAATCTCCGACTAAATCATGGTTTTTTTGGGGGTTGTTGAATATTCCGGGGGATAGAAAAAGCAACCTTCTGAATAGCCATTGCATCGCCATTATGAACAATTCATAGCCATTGTTTGCCATGATGAAAATCATGATATCCATTAACAGCCATCATTCATAGCCATGAATAAACATTGTGAACCATTCATAGCCATGAATAGCCATGAATTGGCTATTGGTCAAAACCCTGGCACCTAGTGAACCCCAAAATAGCTGGTAAATGGATGTTCATCCCATTAGAAATGATAATAATAGGTTTTGACCCACCCCCAATTAACATTTGGGCCCACCCAAGCTCCACGTCCTCCGCCCAGTGACGCTTCCCAGAGATCACCACGGCACCGGGCCGGAGCCGCAGGGCCTTGCGCGCCACGGCCTGCAGCAGACTGCTGGGCCAGGTGACGCAGTTCAGAAAGACCACCTCGGGCGGGTGAAATCACAGGGGGGTTCCAGGACACCTCCGTTGGTCACGGATTTTTTTTCACCATTTAATTTCGCAAATCTTCAGAAGTCATGGTCCATGTTCCATAGCGATGTCAAAAACCAGAGGGTATATGTGCTCGGGTCAAGTTACATATATAGTATGTGGTTTATTGTCATCCAGCCCATAATTGGAATCCTTACAAAGTTCGTTTTCATCTAAATCCCAGGAAATGGACTGGCCTGGCCATCCCATTTAATATGGCCAATCCAACTTTTGACCATGGAACATATTATATGGGGATTTTTTGTGGGATATAGTGGGATAATGTTTCCCTCATCAGATTCGTTCCCTTCGTTCCCTGGGCGGCCATCAGCTTCGTCAGTTCAGCTGAGCGGCAGATGCATCCGACCAATCCTCTGTGAGCACGTCACCCTGCACGAACATCCTGTGGCAGTGCGGCAGTGCGGCATCGGATGTTCATCCTCTGGGTTTTCACTGATGTTCAGCTTTTGAAGATGATTAAATCCTCCCAAAACATGGTATAAATCCTGGATGTTCATCCTCCCAAATATGGTCAGCTTTTGAAGCCATCCAAAAATATGTCAATGATTGTCAATTTGTCAATGGTTTCCAAAAAAATAGCTCTGCCACGTCATTTTGCTTCGACGATTCGACCGTGCTGTCCGAGCATCGACCGTGACATGTGTTGTCCGTTCATTGCTGCTGAGCTCATGAAAGCCTTTGCCTCAGCCGATCTGCAGTCAGAACTTAACAGCAGTCAAGACAAACAAAAAGTCTACCCTCCGGTACTCAAACATGGCTGGGAAAATGTCCGAAAAAATGGAAAATCATCTACAAATAATTTCCAGTGGGAGGATTTATCCATTGCCATGTTTGAATACCAGAGGGTAGATCTCACATGGTGACGGGACCATAGAAAGAAAGTTAAGGACCACAAGATGTCTACGGCTTGGCCATCGACCAGAACAATAGTAATTAATTGTAACTAATGATTTTTGTGTCTTCAAAGGCGTGGTTTTACCGGTTTCAACTCTTTGGGCGAAGCCACATACCATTGTTCCAGTTGACGAGCAGAGTCGTTGTACTCAGCCGAGATCTCAATACCTTTGACTCAGGTGAGTCTTGCAGGGGATCTCATCCTTTTAGGGGATTCACAATAGGTTCATTGTCCAATCGGTAGTGCCGTAGTGCCTGTTGCGATGCGATACCAGGTCCCCAACCTACACATTGTCGAAAAGGGAATAAGGCGTGGGCTGCAAAGACCTTGGGAAACTTGCCAAAATTGCCAAAACAAAACCGACGCGTCGCCAGTTTTGGCAAAGAATCAACATCATAACGTTTAAAAAAAAAAACTGCATGAGATTTCAAACAGGATGACATAGAAATGCTTGCTTTGAAGATTTCTGGGCGTCCAAACAGCCATACCACGACCAGAACCCAAGTCAACAAAGCGCCGATATATGTCTGCAGAGACATCTGCACGGCGGCATATCCGATCCTGGGATGTCGCTGCCAAAACTACATCAAATCTGCGGTTCCGGCCACCCATGATGATTCTCAATTCTTGGACACAACTTGAAGATCCCCAAGGACCTGCTACGATTCTCTAAGAATCTATCCACCATCCGATTTCACAGAGCTAAGTTCAGGCAAAGGGCCAAGACAGCAGCAAAAGCCTCGACATCAACATTGCCTGAGCTTCCAGACTTTGGCAACGACGATTTATCGCCATTCGGCATGCGGATACTTATCTCTTTGGCAAGGTCTTGCTCTAGCTTCCCAACACGAGAATCTCAAAATGTGTACCTGGGAAATGAAAACATATCAAAGAATGTGTGTGTGACTTCGTATACATGCATACACATGAGCGTATATGTATTTGAATTTGTATTGTATGTTGCATATTGCATATTGCATATTGCATAGTGCATAGTGCATATTGCATATTGCATATTGCATATGTATATGTATATGTATATGTATATTATCTGTATCAGTATATGATTTGTATCTGTATCTGCATCTCTGTACTTCATGTATGCATGCATGCATGTATGCATATGCATGTATGCATGTATGTATATACGCATACATGTCCATACCTGTCAATACCTATCAATACATAAATGTGCATAATAACACACACCTATATCACCATGTACTGATCAGAAAATTGCAACACTCCTATTTTACTTGAGCCAAAACAAGGTACATACACCTCATGGTTTATGAGGGTACGTGTCCCGAATCACCCCTCCTGGACAGTGGGTGATTTAGG
>Ga0126342_10019970_pt1 | contig 11320 bp, 12 predicted proteins | sample Cyp1metagenome_FD_92528 | JGI IMG/M metagenome (GOLD analysis project Ga0126342, IMG submission 92528) | Coral microbial communities from Lord Howe Island, Old Settlement Bay, Australia - Cyphastrea 1 metagenome | ecosystem: Host-associated > Invertebrates > Cnidaria > Coral ...
ACATATATATATATTTATCATATATAATACATAAAAAATATATAACATATAATATTTAATATATCATATTGAATATTTTATATAAGGTATAATATTTAATATATATATGTATATATATATATAATATTTTATATCATATATTTCATAAAATATATAGAGACATTATATTCAGTATATATATATAGCACAGTAAATATATTAAATGAAATCTGTAACATTTAAAACATTATATAATATTTGACATATTATATATAATATTTGACATTATATATATAATATAAAATGTAGTATATATAATATAATATAATATATATAATGTAAAAGATAAAATATATAAATGTAATATATAGTATATAATGTATAATATATTTTTTTGGAAAATATACCAGCTGCCAGAGATTCGTTGGATTCTGTCCCCTTAACTTGGAACATGATCGGACATGACATGGAATGACAGCCTGGAAACATGCTTGAACTCTGATACCTGACACGAGGAAAGCAGCTACTTGGCAGCATCTCAGCGACCTCGCAGACCTGAGGTGGACATTAGAAACTGTTTTTTTACATTTTCCCGAACTTTCAATAAAGTGAAACTGGATGCAAAGGATCATTTCCATGGGTTGACGTGATAGAAATCACAAAGACAAAGATCAGGACCTTTGCACTTGACTCCGCAGACTAAGGACATTGGGATCAAAGGAAATCGCATCGTTGGTATCGGCAAGGTGGGAGCACGGCAGCATGTCAACAGCCTGGGCAGCCAGCATTTTCACCATAGTTTCAGCAAGGCTGGGAACCCTGACATCATGGACAAGGTTTCGGATGGTATGGTTGTGGGAGTTGGTTCCTTAGAGCCTCACAGAGGCGAAAACAAGGAAGCAGAGACAGAGTTGAACGTGACGGTCTGAAATGTATACTGTAATATAACCTCATGTTCACGTTGTTGCATGAGGCTCAAATTTTAATGCAGGGAGTCATCTACTCAATCTTATGCCTTTGAGGTGACGACTGAAGCCATTGCAGGGGAAGGCATGATTGTCACTGCTGGTGGACTTGACATGCATGTGCCTTGAGCTTGATGAGTGCTGAAGGTTCCAAGCGAACCTTTGCTGATTCAGCCGATTCAGCCGATTCAACTTGCAGGGGTTATAGGCTCCAGGTATTATATGTATGCATGTATCTATGTATATATATGTATATATACATGTTATAGTTCCGATTGCTCATCAGCCCTTTGTTGGTGTTTGATCAGCCCTTTGTTGGTGCTTGATCTCTTCAAAAAATCAAATAAAACTCGAGATTGGGGACAATTCTGCAGGGTTGCAATATTTGAATTGTTTGAGGGCTCTCCAGCTACGAGTTTGCTGCTATAATCTGCTATATGCAAATTGTTTTTACCACATCTTGGATGCAGATGCAGAAAGGATGCAGATGAATGCAGAGGGATTATCGTTGGTCTTGGGTACGGAGACGCTGAGGTGCACTGGATCTGCCCACAGCAGATTGATGATGCCATTGCCTCTGGACTCACCACCATGTACGGTGGAGGCTGCGCTGCCCTGGGATCAGCACTTGGTGGTAGCAAAAAAAAATCTGGATGTAGAAAAGGATAATTTCCTCAAAAGATAAGAGTGTGAGAAGACAATGGTCTTCATCAAGAGCTAAATCGCCCGCCATTTCTCAATCTTGGGGGTTTCAGCAGTGCTTCGGTCATTTGTACTGCAGGCACAGGCCCTGCCACTGGGACCAACGCCACCACATGTACACCTGCACCAAGCCAGGCTGGGGATGGCCATGGGGCAGTTTCCACATGTCACTATGGGAGTGAACCGGGGACTCTGCAGAGTTTAGGGATGTGTTTTTTGGTGTTTTTTTGGCTTTTTCTCCAAGTGCCTGTTGGGCCTGTTGGGTGCTCTCTAGTGCAAAAGGTGCTTGCCCAGACGGTGTTGTATGATTGTGCTAAAAGCCAGACCGATACTCTGAGATTGACAATCATAGAAAGTAAAGGTGTCTTTGGGCTTGGTTTCTGCATGATGTTGATGTGCTGCGGGTTACGCTTGGACAATTCAGCAAAAGCAAAACTGTTTCCGTTGTCGACCACCTTGCGGTTCTCCTAGGTTGCAATGATGCTTCAAGCCACAGACACGCGGGATGCCTAGCTGTCCATCTCGGACTGCTTCCAGACAAGATCAGAATCTCAGAAGGTTTATCCACTTAAACCTCTCTTGTTCCCGAAATGTGCTGACCTAGGTACCCCTTGAACTTTGGTTTCTCTGGCAAAGGCGGGACGCATTGAAACACAGGGAATATGCACATTAATTATACACCTACACTCAAGTATTTAAACATCGGTTTCGTTCTCGAAGCTTTGAGCCCTAGAAGCAGGCAAGACTTCACTGCGCGAGCAAGTTGTTGCGAGTACTTTGCTTCAAGAGCTGCAATGCAGGCAACACCTCAGATCCTACAGGACTGAAGGAAGTCATCAAAGTCTGCATCTTAGTGGTGCTGCTTCTCCTTCAAATTCAAAATGGCACTTGCTCAAATCTTTTCAACACGGTTCCGAGAGGCCGAAAGGATGTTTGTGCCACCCTTTTTCTTTTTTCATTACTTATTTTGTTCTTTTGTTTTGCCAATCTGCGCAGGCTGGCGCTGCTGGCCTAAAGTTGCATGAGGCTGACAGATGCTTTGCTTGGTTGGTTTGCGTAGAATATAGTATAATCCTATGCCGTATATTGTATGAAGAGTGAAAATTTTGGCTGCAGGACTAGAAATTTGAAAAGATTTGATCATTTTCTTTCTTTTCTTTTGCATGACACTGCTTCATTTGTTACATTTCACTCTGCTTCATGAGATGGCATAGTGGGCATACAGCGCGAGCCTGAATGTGCAGGATTGGGGCACCACACCGGCTGTGATCGACACTGCCCTTACCTTTGCGGATGAGAATGACATTGCCATCACCATCCACACGGTGGGGGGCGACCGTATTTTGATATCCTTTTTTGAATGCAAACTAACTTCCATGAACAACGTAGCATAACTCTGCCAGATCATATACCGATAGCATGCCTGGTGGCTATGGTTCTTGCGTAATGTTGCATCGTTGCTCGTTTCGAGGCTCCATTGGTAGTTCACCTGTAGCAACTCATTCCATCAGGTAGCATGACATTTATAACAGGTACCATCAGGTACCAAAATAATTTGACATGAGGACCAGGAGGAAGCCAAAGAGTGGTCGCCAGGACACCATCAACGAATCCGGCTTTGTCGATGATTCCATCGCTGCCATGAAGGGCTCTGCACCTAGAATTTGCCATATTTGTCGTGCAATTTTCCCCAGAACCCAACATGCTTCAGCACACTGCAGGCTGCTCCATAGTGAATCAGTGAAGTGTGCTGCTCCCCTTTCCTTTCTTTCCACTGATTGATCAAGGGTTGCAAGGGTTCCCTGGTAGGCCGAACAATTCACACCTACCACACAGAAGGAGCTGGTGGTGGTCACGCGCCAGACATCATCAAGGCTTCCAGCACAATCGATCTAGAGATTCATAGAGATTCAAACGAATCAGAAACGCTGAGCCTTTTCAAATCTGACTTTTGTCAGGCCACGGTCTCTTTCCACGCTTTAAGTGGTTCAAGTTTAGGTTACTTGAGAATCTTTTCAGCTGCTGGCTTTCTCCTTTTTTATCCGATGTTGTAAGTGTCTTGTCTCGTTTGTTGGCGATCTATTTGCTTTCAGAAAACTTAAGGACGTTGGACAAAAGATGTCAAGTCAATCTTGGGACTCAGCATCAGGTCTGTGGGCTTCCGAACGTATTGCCTTCCTCCACAAATCCAACGCGACCATTCACTACTAACACGATGGAGGCAGGCTGCGGCAGAATCATATCCACCATGTAGATATTGTGCAGGCATGTGTTTCTGCTCCTGTGTCTGTGCTCGCTCCGTGCTACAGGAGCACCTAGACATGCTGATGGTTTGCCAAATGCCTCAGTGAAGCAGTTCCTGTCAGTTGTTGTCATCACTTGGACAAACCAGCGATGACAGCTTTCCCACTTCAGATTCCCAATCCTCCAAATCAAGCACACATGATACAAATGGGTGACGACTTTCGGATTCTTCTTTGCGCCCTTTGTATTGGTAGTGGCCCTGATTGTTTGATTTGCTTCAGCTTGTATGAGGCCATCACTTGAACAAGAACATCCCAGAGGCCCGAAGACTCCTGCACCATGGAACAAGCGGGGTCAAGCAAATCAAATCCAAAAACCCTGCCTCTTCATGCTCATGCCTCGAGGTATTGACTGAACATATTGAACAACGTGTATTCTTTGAAGCTTTCACCATCATGGTTCCAGAGAGTTGCAGAGATTAACGAGCCACAGGTTCTAAGAAAGTGCAGCATACTCTTGTGTTTGGGGACCGAGACCGTTTCTAGAGTCCTAAGCTCTCAATGTGAATTAATTGGAGCTAGTGCAATGCGAAGGACGTGGCTTTCGCGGAGTCAAGGATCCGTGGAGAGACTATTGCTGCTGAGGATGGGAAAGCGCCAGAGTGACAGTTTGTACGTTGGATTTCAGGGCAGGAGGAATATGGCGGGAGACATGGTCCATTTCACGCACTTATGCCATACAACTTACCGGTGAAATTTGTTGAATTGTAGCAGGCTAGTTCTACAGCTGCTAGGCGTCATGCTGTTGATGCAACGGCTAGGAGATGATTAGGAGACTCTGCGTGATAAAATCAGAGTTGAATACTTTGCAACTACAAATGTTTGCTTCCAGCATCCAACAGGACATTCTTCATGACATTGGAACCGCTGTCCTGTTTGCAAACCTACTGTGGTAAAGGTCGTGCTCCAGCGAATCGGCTTTTCTTGTTCTAAGAATGAAGAAGATTTCGGTTTGCAAAGCCAGGTGCGATATCCATAATCTCTTCGGACTCTCAGGCCTGCTGCAGACTGTGAAAGCGATTTGCAGTTGCAAAAACTCTGCTACGTTGCCAGTGGCTCCAGCTCTGAAAACCTGACCCAACTTTCAAAGCAAGACTCAGCAAGACTTAGCAAGACTCGACATCTCAAGACTCAAGAGAAATTTATCAGGAATCGCTTGAAGACTCTTGAGCTTGTCCAGAACATGTCACAAAGGCTTCGACCCCATGGCTCGTTTTAGCTGTTTAGATGTTGCATGATGTTGCATGACTTCTCTCAGTCCTCATAGAGCATTTCTTAGACTTTGGACCGCAGAAATTGAACAGCTTGGGTGAACCCACTTAAATGCCAATGAGCTGAGATTCCTAGATGGCGGAAACGCAGCATGGGAACTCAAAAACTGGACCACTTGACAGGCGCCTCTGTGGTCAGACTTTTTCCTAGGTAAAGTCAACCTTGCTCGAACAATTTTTGAACAAGCGTCCAACAATCGTTCAACTTGCATCAACTTTCCACCAGGGTGTTTTTTTACAAAGCGTTTCTTCAGCTTTTCTTCAGCGGTGATTGAGGTGCGCGTTTCTTGGCTTCGCTCTGGATAGTCTGTGGCCACTTCGCTCCACGTCTCGAGGAAACTGCCTTTACCGTTGTCAGACATCGAGGTGGCTCGATTTTGGAGATGGCAACCACAAAAGCGAGGGAAGAACTGACACATTCGATACATTTTGAAATGCTCTGGTTGGATTTGTTGGTTTTGGTTCCGACCAATAGCCGTCTTTTGACAGCTTCTTGCATCACACGAAGACCTTGCTTTGTTTGTGGACATGCAGAATCCAGCACTTGAAGCTACCAAATGATCACACAAGTCCAAGATGATCCAAGATGCGATCTGATCCTATGATCACAGCATGGCCGGTGTGTACAACGCTGAAACGCGATGTGAAACGACGTGAAACGATGTGGTGAGGAATACACCACAGAGTTGGTGACTCGGTGATGTTCTGAGGCAATGCAGCTGTGAATTTCTTTGTTCTGACGAGCGGCTTTGTGACGCACTGGGCCTATGCTGATCGCCTCACTTCCTGCGATGCTGGTGAGCTTCGGCGATTCTTTGTCCGGAGGCGCAACTTTTTCGTACTTTTCCGTCTTTTTTCCAAAGTCAGTTGCTTTACAATGCGACTTTGGGAAAACTTTGTTGCATTGCTGCATGGTCCAGACATTTCCATGCCATACTTCAATCTTTTACAAACAAATGAATGGCCAGGAACCCAAGCGCAAGAGTCAAGCTGCGCCATTCAAATGCATCCTGATTCATTGTGGAATGACTCGGAATGACTGTATACACTTTCCTTGATGAAAGAATTACACAATGCAAATATTGGAAATCAAAGCAAGTGGTTCCAGGATGGGTCGAGTCGTCCTGACTACCTGGGTAGCGATGCTTCTCGGGCTCAGTGTTTTGCTGGTGCAGTTGCGCGGAGACATGCCGGTTTCTTGGCGTGGATAGACAGGTTGGATGGGTTGTGCTAAGTGGTGCTAGATAAGAATAATGCAATGGCACAACGGATTGCTATGAGCTTGGAACTCAGCACTGAATCCAGACATTCTTCAAGCATATTTACTGTATCAACAAAAAATGCAGCGATTGTCTGGCAGTGCAACGCTAAGGATTTGGGCCATGTTTTGCGCTGTTTCCTTTTCTTGGAAACCTGGCGGGATCCTATCGACTGGTGTCCCAATGGGCAGACCTGGAGCGCAGTGCAGCGTTCACAACCGATTGAGCTGGATGCATACCGTAACAACAATGCGGACAATGCGTAACACATCGATAGTGATCTTAAATGATGAACTCTGATCAACACGCAGTTGTGATTGCATTGATGAATCTAGTCATAGTCCAAAAAGCTGTGCTTCCGATGCTGCAAAGCCTGCTGGAGCTTGGGAGTTCGCAAACAGGACTGTGGCGGCTCTTCTTCCCAGTTGGCTTCTTTATCCAATGACGTTGCAAGTGATTCTGGTTCTACGTGAAACAGGCCACTGCAAACATGTCGACTTGCAAATTCGAGATGGTCACAGTCACACTATTGCAGAGAGGCTGTGTTTCATCACCAATCTCTGCCCGGAGATTGAAGATTTGAAGTGAAAAAGAGACTTCAAGCAGAGAAGCAACAGGTACAAACTGTGCACGTCGACAAGATGTCAGCACTAACAACCATTTTCCTCGTGAATAAAGGTAGAGTGATTGCAACCATGTGTTTGCCATGGCCCCTGCTTTCTGCATACCACGTGCAAGTGGGAATTTTCAAACAACTCCGACACCTTTTGAAGTTGCTTTAAAACCTTGAGTCGTTTTGACAATTTCAACACATTCCAACCAGGTCGTGCAGCTCTTTTCCTTGGTGCTTTCATTCTGGTTGTCCTGTCTGTGGGACCACTGGCGGTGGTCTTCTGCCATCAGGGGCACCTTGGCGGTGGCTGTTAGGAGTGCAACACATTGCAGCCCAGTGCGATGCATGCAAACGTATATATATATGTATATATACAACATATACATATCATATATATATATAACATATATATACATATAATTATTAAATGTATGTTATATAAGTATATAAATATATAAGTATATAAGTATATAAGTATATAAGTATATAAGTATATAAGTATATAAGTATATAAGTATATAATATATAAGTATATAAGTATATAAGTATATAAGTATATAAGTATATAAATATATAAGTATATAAGTATATAAGTATATAAGTATATAAGTATATAAGTATATAAGTATATAAGTATATAAGTATATAAATTTCAAACAAACACAAAGCAACCACTTTTGTTTGGAGTTGAGTCGATGGAAATGCAGGCAAGGCTTCCCAATGTTTCCGTGGTTTTAAAACATGGGGCCCTGCAACGACAAGTACTGGTAGCTGTAAACCATGATAAAACTTTGGGGTGATTGAGTGGCGTTGCCATTGTCCTTATGGCTGTGTTCTTCCCCCCCCCAAACACGCGTCCTTCGCTTCCCTGCGGGCTCTTTGTCTTGTCCCTATGCTTGCTTTGTCATTCCTTCATTTCTTCTGTTACATATTGTTATATATATATAATATATAATTCTGTTATCTAGTATGCATTTTCTTCACCCAGTTCCAGTTCTTATGAATTTCTGCCAAACGTATATGATCCCGGCACTTTGTGCTCTCTTGTCCCGAGTTCTATTTTTGTGTTTGTTGAGTCTTCTTGTTTATCATTTGCCACTGGGAAACTACATCGCGAAACACGCGGCAGAAATCCACACCCCCTTTCTTCTTGTCGTTTCTGTCCTCAATTTGTGTCGGATGCGTGGTAGGCTTTTTTTGACACTTGGACCAAGGTTTTGGCTCACCAACACGCAGGGCATTTGGAGTTGCTTGCCTTCATTTTGCGTCCGAGTCATGGTGATAGGATCATGTTGTCTTACTTTGCTCCCGCCTTTTTGTCAGGCTACATTTGGCCGCCTTCCCAAATTGCAGACTTTGCTTTGGGCGCAGTTGCAGCTGACATTGCTCGCGGAGGTGAGCTTGTTCGCCCATGAAGATGCTGACATCAGAAACCTCAATCCTCAATTCCAATATCAATTCACAACCAGATCACATCTTTTGAACATGCTCAACTTCTTAAATTCCTACAACGGCCATGGGAGTTGTAGTGCAGACTACAATGAGAGCAAAGACTAGCATGTTGGGGTCATAGATTTTGTTGTGGAATAATTGTATAAACAATTCGAGGAACATGATGCAAACCAAGTGGGACAGTGTTCACGCAAATCACAGGCAATGGATCTGGCAAGTTGGCGGATGGCTGCATGCTGCTAGTTGGACTGTGCTGCTTCCTTGTGCCGTCGTCTGGTGCTCGGGAGGCCTATTGTTTCCTGTCAAATGAGTCTTATATCACAACCTATCACAATTCTGTGCTTGAAATGTAATTCAATGTCATTCAATCAACGTCAACCTATCTTGATCTATCTTGGTTTCTGCACACTTTGTTCGACATGTCGGATATGTCGGACCAGGGCTGGGAGCCATTCTTTGGCCACGCCCTGGGACCTCTATTCGCTGCCTTCTTGGCATCTGCAGCTCCAGCTCCAGCTGGGTGCCAAAGCCTAGTAGTGCGGCTGCTGCGGCATGAAGCTCTGGTGGCCTTGGGCGAATTCAGCTTTGAGGCCACAGCTGTGCACAGCTATGCGCCGTGCAAAAACCGCTGCTACTTTTGTGTCCTTTCTGCACCCCTTTCTATAATCACTTGTTTTGTCCTGCGTCTTTGAGTTTCTTGGACTGTCAAAGCCCGTGACTCACTCAGATTTAAAACTGAGGAAGAATAGGAACAATACGTGAAAATACGTGAATACAAGTTGAATACAAGTAGAATACACGTTGAATACAAGTTGAATACACATAATACACTGGATTGTTACCGATGTCACTGGAACACTGGGATCACTGGGATTACTGGATGTTATTCGCTAATCCGGCGTTGCCTTCATGTTTCACCGAAGAGCATAGGCTGCGTTGAATAGGGATTGTGGAATTCAGGTCGCAAACCAGCGCATGTTTTCCAAAGTCACGGGAGAATATGGCAATTTTAGGCATTTTGTTTGCCTATCGGCCAGGTCTACTTGTTCCAATACCCCATACACGAGCTCTTCGTGGCAGCTGGTGACATCTCTGGAGCCTTTAGCATGCGCAATCCGACGGGTGCCTACAATAACAATTCGTGCCGTGCATGCAACTGTAAGAACTGTAAGAACTGTAAGAACTGTAAGAACTGTAAGTAACTACATGGTGCACGACCCTCAGACAGCTGTGGCACAAACTGCATTCTGCCTTGAAAATGCTCGTGGCGCTGTGGCGCCGTATCGATTTTGATATCTTCGTTGTCTACTTTTTTCGGGCACATCATCTGCGTGACACTTTCATTTTTTTCTTCCATGACCTCGACTCAGCGGACTTGTTTGGCTTTGCACAACTGTGCCAAGAATGCGCTTGGTTTACATGGCCCCAGCAGCTATCGCCACCTTCGCCCGAACGTACAAGAGAATGAATAGGCCTTTTCACATACCAGTAGTACCGCGCAAGGCGGTGGCGGAAGTTTCAAAAATAGGAAACCTATAGGAGAGGTTGGTTGTTGTGAATCGCGGATGGCAGAGCGAAGCCACTGATGGACCGAAAGGTGGTTGAGGTCTCTTCTCTTTCTCTCTCTTTCTGCCTCTTTCTCTGACCATCTACCTACCTACCCACCTATCTATCTATGCATCCATCTATCTCTCTCTCTCTCTCTCTCTGTCGTGTAGTGCAGTGTGGTGTAATTATTGTAGTGTAGTGTAGTGTAGTGTAGTCTTATATAGTTGTAGTTGTAGTTAGTGTGACGTAGTGTAATGTAGTGTAGTGTAATGTCATTAGTGTAGTTGCAGTTGCAGTGTAGGTGTAGTGCAGTGTTATTCAGTGTAGTGTAGTAGTGGAGTGTAGTGTAGCGTAGCGTAGTGTAATTAGTGCAGTGTAGTGTAGCGTCGTGTAAATGTAGTATTGTTGTAGTTGCAGTTGCAGTTGCAGTTGTAGTTGTAGGTGTAGTGTAGTGTAATTGAGTGTAGTGTAGTAGTGGAGTGTAGTGTAGCGTAGTGTAGTGTAATTAGTGCAGTGTAGTGTAGCGTCGTGTAAATGTAGTATTGTTGTAGTTGCAGTTGCAGTTGCAGTTGTAGTTGTAGGTGTAGTGTAGTGTAATTGAGTGTAGTGTAGTGGAGCGTAGTGTAGTGTAGTGTAATTAGTGTAGTGTAGTGTAGCGTAGTGTAAATGTAGTATTGTTGTTATTGTTGTTGTTGTTGTTGTTGTCGTCGTCGTCGTTGTTGTTGTTGTTGTAGCTTGTAGTTGTAGTTCTAGTTAGTGTAGTGTAGTGTAGCGTAATGTAGTGCAATTGAGTGTAGTGTAGTGGAGTGTAATGGAATGTAGTGTAGTGTAATGTAGTGTAGTGTAGTTGTAGTGTAGTTGTAGTGTAGTGTAGTTGTAGTGTAACGTAGTGGAGTGTAGTGTAGTGTAATGTAGTGTAGTGTAGTGGAATGTAGTGTAGTGTAGTGTAATGTAGTGTAGTGGAGTGTAGTGGAGTGTAATGTATTGTAATGTAGCGTAGTGGAATGTAGTGTAGTGTAGTGTAGTGCAGTGTAGCAAAGTGCAGTGTAGTGTAGTGTAGTGTAGTGTAGTGTAGTGTAATTGAGAGTAATTGAATGTAGTTGAATGTAGTGTAGTGGAGTGTAGTGTAGTGTAATGTAGTGAAGGTGTAGTTGTAGTTGTAGTGTAGTGTATTGGAGTGTAGTGTGGTGTAGTGGTGGTTGTAGTTGAAAATGCTACAAAACCCTCA
>Ga0126342_10019971_pt1 | contig 11319 bp, 9 predicted proteins | sample Cyp1metagenome_FD_92528 | JGI IMG/M metagenome (GOLD analysis project Ga0126342, IMG submission 92528) | Coral microbial communities from Lord Howe Island, Old Settlement Bay, Australia - Cyphastrea 1 metagenome | ecosystem: Host-associated > Invertebrates > Cnidaria > Coral ...
CTGCTACTGCTACTGCTACTGCTGCTACTGCTGCTGCTGCTACTGCTACTGCTACTGCTGCTACTGCTGCTGCTGCTACTGCTACTGCTACTGCTACTGCTGCTACTGCTGCTGCTGCTACTGCTACTGCTACTGCTGCTACTGCTGCTGCTGCTACTGCTACTGCTACTGCTACTGCTACTAGTACCAGTTCTAGTATTAGTTTTAGTACTAGTTTTAGCCCGGCAAGTCCCCTTACGGTAAAGGTTAGATTATTTTTTTTAATTACGCCGATGTGTGGTCTCGCCGATTGGGAATTAAATGCGCGTCTATTTTTCCTAAATCTTGTGCCAATTTCATGGCGCAACCTTAGAGGTCTGCAATATATGAAGATCTTGGTCAAGGTCTTTTACAATTATTTGTGAAAAGCTCTTGGACAGATCCTGGCGAAATCCTCTCAGAGGTCCTTGCATGATCTCGTACAGGTCCTTGTGAGAAGATCTTGCGGAGGTCCTGTTGAAATCCTCCTCAAGAGGTCCCTGCATTAAGATCTTGAAGATGCTCTGCATTGGTGCTTGTATGACAGTTTTTCTGGGATGTTCATAGGAAGTTCTTGTATCAAGATCTTGTGAGGTCCTCTATATAGATCTATACTGAAGTTTATTGAAGTTTATTGAAGGTCCTTCTTTGACGATCTTGTGAAATTCTCTTAGGTTTCCTGGGATGGGGTGCTGTTTTGAGGTCCTGATTAGTAGACAAAACAAGTTCCTGCTGCTGCAGCTACGGTTGTGTCAAACCTAATGTTGCTTGTATCTCGCACATTAGCTTCCTACCCCCCACAATGTTTGAGCTCTCTTGCCGGTGTAATTTTTAAATCTGATTCCCAGCTTCTTTTAAATTTCTTGTCCAGCCTCATCCTGCAAACACAACGGCCCTATGATGTAATGACCGACAGCGTTTATTTGTGTATCCCTTGGTGCTTCAAGGTAGAGTCACTGATTGGACAAGCAGGAAGCGTCGGGAACCTTAGTCACGGAGGACAGATGGTTTGTCAAACCCTCCAACCCTCTACTGCGGTGGGTATAGATAAAATGGTCAAGTCATGGTCAAGTCGGCCCAAGGAATTTTCAGGTTTGATCATGCTGAATTATGCTAGTTAGTGCAACTTGATACTGAGTATAAGATGTTTTATAGCATATTCACCAAATCCATTGCTTGAACCTCAAATAACACACGATCTTTGGATATGTTTTTTTCCTAATCTCCGCAGTCCGGTTCCAGAAGTGGCAACGAAATTACACACTTTGGAGGGTTGTCCCTATGCCCATATCAGATTATTAAATACTTAATGGTGTATGGCACAGAATGGTATATGGTTTTCTAGTACGCCACAGATATACCATTCCCATATTAGCTCACCATGGTGCTGGAATATGAATCCCAACATTTGCCCTTGTCCAAAATTGCCCAGTTTTGTAGGTTTTATATACCAGCACCATGGTGAACTCATCTGGGATTCTGTGGTGTACTACCTGGCCGGATGATGCCAGTTAACTTGGGGGAGGTTGGTCGTCAGATGGTTCCCTGGACTCTGGACGCGTCTGAAAATGCTGTTAAAAAAACCGGGTAACTGGCACTTCCAACAGTTAGGCACCCCAAAATCCCAATGTTTATCACGATTTCCTGTGATTTCCTTATACCCAGATGCTCCATGGTGCTGGAATAGTTACCTACATATCCTACAAAACTGGGCAATTTTTGGGCTAAATGTAGGTGTGCATATTCCAGCACCATGGTTCGCATATGGGATAGTTCCCATGATCTTGCAGTATTTCCGAGTATGTTTCCGCAGAGTTTCCCATTGGTCATCTTGGGGCAGCCACCCTAAAACCCTCATCGCTGCCGGTGGCCCAGAGAGACATCACCGTCTACCCCACGTTGCGCTTTGGACTTGTAATCAAGTGCGGATACCCAGGGGGGCACTATGAATCTGGTAGACTGTGACTTTTCTAAGGGAAACCATGGATAGACTAATGGGTATTTAATGGGGATATATACTAAACAATGGATTTTTGTTGTAGGAAAACCATGGATACCCTCTGGTAAACTAACAGTTTGCTATTGAAAATGTCCATTGAAATAATTGATTTACCCAGCCATTGAACATGGTGATTTTCCATAGTTATGTTAGTTTACCAGAGCGTATTAATGGGGTATATAATGATATACCGTCTGATAATCTAAAGATCTGCGAACTGGAAAAACACGATCTTTAAGATCTTTAAGGGGTAACTCATAATAAATTAGGATAAAACATATTCGAGTTGGGGCCCCCACACACTATAAGTTGGTTTATAACCCCCAGGAATACTAAAGATATTGTAGTTATATCTATATACTCTATACTATAATGGACCATAGTTTTTGGAGTTATAGTTTTGGAGCTATAAACAAACTATCTTGTCCACATTTTAAGGCGTATATCTGTGACAACGTGAATATTATATATAGATACATATTTAGAACCTTCCCCCTTTGGTCAGTTGTTTCTCCAAGAATCTGGGAATCACTGTCCCATAGAAGCTATCAAAACCCAGATCTCAACTGGTTGGTGGTTTGGAACATGACTTTGATTTTTCCATATATTGGGAATAGTAACCCCAACTGACTTTCATATTTTTCAGAGGGGTAGGTATACCACCAACCAGTCAACTGTTTCAGGGGTCTTCCTGGGTGCAGTTGCAGTTCCCCCAGTTGCGGCCACGACGGAGTGCTGAACAAAGAGCCAGACTCGGTCTCTGGCGGCTGCTCAGCGACCGCTGGCATGTCTTAAGGGTACCGGCCAAGAGGTTGCTGGGTGGCCCCTCAAAATCCCCTGGTTTACCTGCAACGGTGTCATCAAACGTGGCTTGCTGGAAACTCCCCATTTATCCTCTGGTAAACAGCCATATAGCGAACTGGAAAATCACCATTTTATAGCTGGGAAAATCAACGAACTTTCGACTCGGCCATGTTCAAGTTCGCAAACTGTTGACATAACCAGAGGGTAGTTCGATGTTCCCAGAGTCATTCCTGCCATGTTTGATTACCAGAGGATACTTCCCTTGTTTAAAATTTACTTGATTCGGTGGGATGATCAAGTCAAGGCACCGATCAATAGACCCTGGTTGAGAAAAATTAGGGCGTTCTCCAAACCTGGTTGGTGGTGACTGGAACCATGGAATTTTATGTTCCCATGTATCGGGAGAATCCTTCCCAACTGACGAACTTATATTTTTCAAGATGGTTGAAACCACCAACCAGCCCAAAAATCGTGATAATCTGCTACTAAAATGGTTATTGCCCAATGAAACAGCCCTTTTGGGTCACAATCGTACTCCGGGGTCGACATCAGATTGGTTGGATTGAACCTTCAGTGGTTCACAATCTTTTGTCGGAGTTCTACTTTATCAACGGTTAAACATATTGTGTTTGACAAAATTGTTGTGGAAGAAATCGTTTATCGAACAAACCTGTTCAACTTTATCAAGAATATGGAAATAGAATTATATCATTTATAAACGACGGTTGGTTGATGATTGATTTGGGAGTTATTAACGTACCTTGTTTCTTGGGGATTTTGACGTTGCTCGCAATGAATGAACAAGGGACACCTGACAACCAGAATTTCATGGGATGGGATAGGAGTACAACTTTCATGGCACGATTGTCTGAAATTGTACATGGTGGGGCCCCCAAAGGTTGTGTTTGTTGGTTAAGCACCCCACCTAACTATAGTTCCCCTAATCAATCCAACAGTGATTTTCTTGTGAACTCAGAAACCGCTATCGAAATGGATCGATTTTCCATGAAGGTACCCAGGTACCCTACCCCTCAGCGCGGCCAGACCGGGACGGATGCGAGATATAAGATCATCCGCTCCTCATCGGAGAGCTACAAGGTGCCGCGGAACGCGGGGTCAAACATCCGGTGGCTGCGATCCACCCCTGGCAGGGTTGATTAAAAGAATATGGGCTTGGCTTATACTAGCCTTTATCTGGTTGGTGGTTTCAAACATGTTTTTTCCATTTCATATATGGGATAATCCTTCCCATTGACTAATAATTATGTTTCAAGATGGTTAAAACCACCAACCAGTTATATTATATATTGGGGATGATAATAATCCAGGGGAATCCCGTTCTTAACCAAGCAGGATTCAATGGAATGACATTTCTGGATTTTGAACACTGCCCATCCGGTTTTTTGGAGTTCAAAGACTGCCCAGCAACCAGCTGTTGCGATAGAATCCCATTTCAAGTGATAGAAAATGGGGATGTATCAAAACATGTCAAGATACATCTGGGGGTTTTCACATCCGATAAATCCCAGCAATTTTGAGGTGAACCCACGGGTACCACGACTGGTTTTGACCCATACTCAAATCAACCCAGAAGTTGAAAAAACGCCTGTCTACACTGTCAGTGGAAAAATTAGTCCATTTACCAGCTAAAACATAAATATATGTTTGCAGGTATAAATCAGATTCACCATGTTGATAATAAGCCAAGCACACACAAACAAAAAAACATGGTGTTTGCTTGGCGGCTCATCCCACTATAAAACAGCGTGTTCTAACCCTCAGTCATAAGTGAATCATAAGTGAATTAACCAGTGGATTAACCCTACTTATCACAATCTTATCACATTTATAGCTGGGGTTACTGGGGTTATAACCCACCAAGTGGTATTGAAAAAAACGTCATTTTTCTTCCGGAACTCGTGGTGACCCGCCCTTCGGCCTGGCTTTGCAGCCTTACTACGATCCCGATGCTGGCTGTTTGCGGACCTCAGATGGGACATGGTCTGAGGCAAGAACTGCTGGAGTGAAGAAATCTGAATACCTTCTGGTAAACATACAAAAAGCTATTGAAAATGGCCATTTATGGTTGATTGACCTAGTAAAAATGGTGATTTCCAATAGTTACGTTAGTTTACCGGAGGCCGGAGGGTATCCAAATAAAGGTTTCCTAAAGTATACGGGTAGCTCTAAATCATCCAAGTCACCCATGGTGACTTGGAGATCCTTCTTCAACATTTTTGCAGCGACTAAATTGATTGGATGTTGAGTTTGAACAGAGTTTGATAAAGTTTTTGATGTTTATGTTTTTTCTCATTTCAGTTCAATTTATTAGATTAAGTTTGTTCATGTTTTTGAGTTTGATTCTTTTGGATGTGAAGGGTGAGAAAGTGAAGACCAGTGCAGACCAGTGAAGCATACGATGAACACTAGAACTTGCCTATCAGATCTGATTAGTTGTTTTTTTGAAATATGTTTTATTATGTTTTGTGTTTTTTCCAATCCTAAGATAATCCTAACTCCCTACATAATAGTGGAACAATGCTCCAAAATTTCACTTTCATATTGTTTGGATTTCTCTCACAAATCAACACAACGGATCGATAATGATTGCTATATTTTTGCAAATATTGTATATTACCATGGTTTTTGGCCCCCCAAATGGGGTTTCCTAAAATATGGGTACCTCCAAATCATCCATTTTAATGGGATTTTCATGGGTTTCCATTATAAACCATTCACTTTGGGGTACCCCCATATATGGAACCCCCCAAATGTCGGTGGCTTTCCGTTGTTGAGAAGCCGAGGTCGTTTCTTACCACAAGCGAGCACGGTCACGGATGGGGCGCAGGCAGAAGCAACAAAAATTGGACCAACTAATTCCCATATGCTCCATGTATGGAATATTTACCTACATTTACCCCAAAAATTGCCCAAATGTAGGTAAATATTCCATACATGGAGCATATGGGATATGGATCTTAAGAGTTTTAATCAGTAAAATTGCAAACTACATCAAACTACTATTGTTTTTTTTTTTTTCGGATGATATATACAATATTTCCTGAGTAAGCATTCTCCAAGACTCGGCCAGAGCATCAGAAAACGAGAAAGAATTCACACAACATAAGCTAATGTGGGTAAAACTAACGCCATGTTTACCACCCATGCCCATGACTGGGAATGGTAAACATACCACCTATTTATGGTGATTTGGGAGATGCTTTATGGTATTGTTTTATCCACATTACTGTCAACTTACATTTCACAATCAACCAACCATCCTTCAGGCTGTCATGATTCGTGACGAAGCTTAAGAACCTGCATTTGTATGAACCACTTCAGAGCTGGGATGCACGTTTGTATATATCTATATTCCCATATGCTCCATGTATGGAATATTTACCTACATTTACCCCAAAAATGGCCCAAATCTAGGTAAATATTCCATAATTACATGGAGCATCTGGGATTTGGCCCACTATCCAGAATCGAAGAACCGTTGATATTTGTTGATTGGGACTGAGGACACGGGGAGCTTTGCAAATCTTCCTTGACACATGTTGATACCCATATTCAACAATTGCTAAATAAGTACGAATATGGTCGAAGTGCGTCATTGGTGTCATTCGTGAGTGACCAGATTCGTACATATACCCTCTGGCCATTTAACATAGCGATAGAAAATGGCCCATTTATAGATGGTTTACCTATTAAACATGGTGATTTTCCATGGCTATGTTAAATAACCAGATGGAAATTACAGTAATTTCATGTAATTTCAATCATCCTCAATGTCCATAGTCAATTATATCAGCCATGGCAGGGAAAGTATCAAAGTGACCCCAAGTTCCAAGTATTTTATGTTAAATATCAAAAATGTATACTTGGTATATCATACCCATTTCCCATATTTTAGAACTTTAAGTCGGGGTTTTAACTTAAAGTTTTTAGTTGGTATAGTATATACCCCCTATACCAAATATTATATACTTATATACCAACTATACCAAATATTTCACCATATGTTGGAACTTTCTTGTTTTTTTCTCCACAACTTCCTTCAATGGCCATTTCAGGAACCTAAACTGGAGGTACCTACCATATAATATAAGGCCTATTTTTCAGGCCTAAATTTCAGGGAATATCCCCACAAAATACGGCCTTATATGGTACAGTCCCTCCATTTTAGGCTCCTGAAATGCCTCAGATTGCAGGTCCTCGGTGGTCACCTTGGCCCGTTGAACTGCGCAGGGCCCTCCACTTGCGCGGGAGCCCAGAAAAGTGGCTGAATTCTATGGATGGGATGGTGGTTACATCATCCGACTCCAACGCGGTACCCAATGGCATAATCCTATCCCCCATTCAATGGGCTTAACTCTGATTTAACTATGGTTTTTGGTAGATATACCTATAGTTAATAAAGGTGTCATAATGGCTTTTAAGATCCAGAAAATAGGAGATCTATTGAGAAAAATAAGGTTAACAATATGGTTGGCAATATGTCAATGGTGTGTATATAATATCAATAAACCAATTTGATGGGTATATCATGGTATATCATTGCATCAATGGGAATTTCAGGATCCTAAAATGGAGGGACTGTACCATATAAGGCCATATTTTGTTGGGGATATTCCCTGAAAATTAGCACTGAAAAATAGGCCTTATATATAGTAGTTACCTCCAGTTTAGGTTCCTGAAATGGCCATTCAGAAAATGGTAGATCTATTGACAAAAATAAGGTGTGTTAGCCAGAACTGATGATTTTGTTAAGCAGAAATGATGCTTTTTGGGGAATAACATGTCAAACGATGCTTATATGGGATGCTATGAAAAGTTGTTGTCACTGCTAAGTTGTGGATATTCACCAACAAGTATGGGGATTCAAAATATAAATATAAATATGAAAAAGAGCAATTTCATCACCAAGGACCGCAATCCTTCCAAACACATAAGAAAGCTTTCAAGTCCAGAAAATGATGGCTGTATCAGCTTAGATGGTGATGTGATGGGGATACCATTGAAACAGTGGCGTTGACCACCAAAATTGGGTATATTGATGCAAGCAGATTGCTTATTCCTATCTCTCAATCTCTGTACAGTTAGGGCATTAGGTCGTATCGAATTTGGTGTTTTCAGTCAATTAGGTTGGAGCTTCCCGGTCGCATCAACTCTCGTTGTGCCATGCAGATTTGGGTATAGACATGATTCAAAGTATATTATATATATATACATGTCCTTATGACTAGTTGGTAGACATGTCAAAAGCATGTTGTGACTAGCGGCCTGACATATATATATATACATAAGCATATATGCGTATATATATATACATACATACGTGTATAAACATATATAGATATACATGTATATTCAAATGTAGGTTTTCCACCTATCAAAAAGGATGTTTGTCGCCTCAGGCTACGATTTACCCGAGGAGGTTATGGCTGGCAAAGCCCCCACCTTCCTGGATGCTGGGAGCCCTGGAGCCCTGGGTTTTCCCATGGGGAAAATTCGCTAAACATTGCAGGATGGTGCCCCCAGTTATAAGTTGGTTTATAAACTATAGTGATAAACGAGTTGGTAACAGCAGTGCATCAACTATAAATATGGTCCCAGTTCTAGCGGTAACTATAGTGATGTTTGTTGGTTTTAAGGCCCATTAACTAGTGGTGGTTGGTCTTTGACACAGTTGTACAGCTAAGCACTGCGTATCTCTGATGTTTCAGCTCAAGGTCCTGCATGAGGACAGATGGGAGGTTGTCTACTAGAGATTGGGATACCCTCTGATAAACATACAAAAACATATGGAACAAATCACCCTTTTCTAGCTGGGTAGTCATCAACGATTTCAACTGGGCCATTTTCAATAGCTATGTAACAAATTACCAGAGGGTAATCACTATTAAACCATTATTCTTCGTATATAATGGGTTATTTAACCACTATTAACCCACTTATTTCCATCGATGGCGTTAGTTTACCAGAGGGTATCCCATTTAGATCTATGTCTAAAAGATGAGCCATTGGTTGGCTATTGGCAATCTTCAAACGGGAGTGTTTGATGGGTCTTCAACTGAAAATGGGTGTGGACCTGAAAATGGTGTAGCCCCCCAAAAAATACCCTCTGGTTATTTAACATAGCCATGGAATAGATGGTCCATAGAAATAGATGGTTTACCTATTAAAAAATGTTGATTTTCCATAGCTATGTTAAATAACCAGATGGTAGTCCTTTTTAATGGGAGCATTATGATGAAACATTAGATTTTGAGGTAGCTTATGTTCAGACACACCCAGAAAAAGGATGGTGCCCCCTAGTTATGTGTGTTGCTTTATAAACTCCATTAACATCCATGAATACTGTAAACTACTGTAGTTATATACCATAAACCATAGTTAAACCACTTATAAGGCAACTTGGCTATCTTGGATCCTGTATTGATCTTCTTTTGGGACCCCTTAAGCAACTCCAAGAATTGGGTTCCCTCCAAAATGACGGACAGGACGCTGGATGACGTGTTTATGTCCTGAATATTCCGCTGCTTGATGTCCACAACGACCAGTAGGCAGACGATCAAACGATATGATCAACTGGTTGGTGGTTTGGAACCATGGAATTTTATGACTTTCCATATATTGGGAATAATCATCCCAACTGACGAACTCATATTTTTCAGAGGGGTACGTATACCACCAACCAGATATGATCAACATAGTCCACGAAAATCAATCAATAGCAAGAGGCTGTTAAGGGTGACCCAAATCGATCCTTTGGAAACAGGTCTGTGCATGTCTGTATGCCTGCTGTGAACCAACAAACATCGCAATATTACACAAAAATCAGAGTGAATATAGATCAAGAATGGTAAGATTACCCGAACTTTGGAATATGTCCAGCAAAAATCCCCAAAAAAGTGACAAACATGAGTATATACATTACCTTAAAAAAAACTATCCTCATATGATATTGGTTTTTTCAATTGACTTTTGGTTGACTTTTCTTACGCCAAATCGCTCCCAAGTGCATCCCAGCCCCAGTCATCATCCAGTGGTCGATGCACCTCCGCCCATGGCATCTAGATGCAAATCCATGATGCAGTGGATTAGTCCAATTGATACAAGTTGGTAAAATGGCTAATTACTTGTATCAATGTGAGGCCCCCAAGATAGCTAAGCTGGTTTATAACTCCAATAACTATGGTTTATGGTACTTATAACTATAGTTACTGGGGCTTATAAACCAACTTATATAACTGGGGGGCCTCACATTGTATCAATGGATACTTGTATCAATTTTACCAATCCATCTAATTAATGGTTTTATAATTGATACAAGTTGGTAAACTAGAGTCATTTCATTAGATCCATATTTTACCAACTTGTGTCCCATATTTTAACCCATTAGTTCAGGAAACATCCAGAAATATTCCGTTATTTTCTCACTTCTTTTGGACAATCCCAGATGCTCCATGGTGTTGGAATATTTATCTACATTTACCCGAAAAATCACCCAGCTTTGTAGGTAAATATTCCAGCACCATGGTTCGCATCTGGGACAATGATCGCCAACGGTGGAAGTTGCGCCAGAAAATGATCGTCCCTCTCTGAACGTCTGAACGGTGAGGTTCAGGTAGATGCGAGCTATGAGAATCGGGTGATGATCGCCTCCAGCTATGATGTTCTCTTGGCCAAACTGGGGATATGCTATGGGCATGGGATTTTAATCGGAATTCAATGGGATTTCAAGGGGATTTCATTGGGATTTCATGGGATTCCACTGGGATTTCACGGAATTTCAATAGGATTTCATGGGGGTTCAATGGGATTTCATGGGATTTAGTGGGATTGAATGAGAATTATTGGAACTTAATGGGACTTAATGGGTTCAATAGGGATTTACAATGGCTATCCAGGATGGATTAAGTTTAGAGCTGAGAGCCGGGCGGGTCGGCCGGCGTCTCCACATTCCCTAAATAGGGAGTCAGTTGGAAATTGAGTTCCCCAGCCACACGATAGTAACTCAAGCATAAACTAAGCATCATTGAATAACTATGTGTATATATATATACATTACATATCCAAATAATATCCAAATGTTTAGTGATATGTTCTGATTGAAGGGTTTCTGATGGTGTTTTTTGAGCAATGCCCCAGTGACACACATACAGTAGGTGCTATATGTAGAACAGACAAATGACGAGATATGGCGGATATGGTTTTTGGCACCCCAAAATAGCGCGGTTGATTCTCGTACCACATGTTTTTGCAATGTTGGGGGGATGCGGGGATGCCACATGTTCAAAGAAACCAATATAAGAAATCCAGCTTCAGGAAAAATGTAAGCCACAAGTTCAAGGATGGGGCCCCCGTTTAATAATGTCCACCTCTGATTTATAAATAGGGCCCCCCCCCCCCCCCTGAACCTAAAAAGCATTAAAGCCACCCAAAAAATTTTTTTGTATGTAAAGTTTTTAATTACCATAATTAAAAAACAA
>Ga0126342_10019972_pt1 | contig 11319 bp, 7 predicted proteins | sample Cyp1metagenome_FD_92528 | JGI IMG/M metagenome (GOLD analysis project Ga0126342, IMG submission 92528) | Coral microbial communities from Lord Howe Island, Old Settlement Bay, Australia - Cyphastrea 1 metagenome | ecosystem: Host-associated > Invertebrates > Cnidaria > Coral ...
TCTATCTCTATCTATCTCTATCTATCTCTATCTATCTCTATCTATCTCTATCTATCTCTATCTATCTCTATCTATCTCTATCTCTATCTATCTCTATCTATCTCTATCTATCTCTATCTATCTATCTATCTATCTCTCTCTCTCTCTCTCTGTCTGTCTGTCTATCTCTCTCTCTCTCCCTATCTATCTATCTATCTATTTAGATATATATATATATGTCTCTCTATATCTATATGTATCTATCTATAAATCACCTATCAGTCTATAGATGTATAAGTCCGTCGAATATATAGACCTATAAATCTAATCTCTAGTCGCATGTATCATCGAATATTATCAAGTATCTTCCCGCCAAACAGATCGACCAAATCTTGGCAGATTTGTTGGTTGAGGGGATGGTATATCTATCCTCATGGCATTGAAAAAATAGCGAACATCTATAGACCATATCCAATATCAGATGATGTCTATTTATGTATTTTATAGAAATTCAATACCTAACATAATTTCATCTAAATAATCATCCTCCTATTGCATGGATATTTTCCGTATGGGATATCTTCCATTATCTTCCGTATTCGATGTGTTCCAATTAGATCCTGCTGGAAAAGATCTATAGAAATAAGGAAATATCATATATATATATATTATATATGATATATATATATATATATATGTATATATAATATATATACATATTATATATATATATATATCATCTTAGAGCATAGTAAGGATAAATCTACAAGTAGATAGCATATATTTCACATTTCCTTAGTATTGGTATATCTTACTATTGGGAGATAGTAAATGTATGTCATATTTAGTTTCGATTAGTAGGGATTTTAATGTTAGATAATGTGAGTAGATGTCTATAGATATATCTAGTATCCTTGTATCTAATGGCATATATCTTTATATATGTAGATATATTTGTATATGTATATATATATGTTATGAACTATCATCTTAATATTGAAATATATTAGATATACTTACCATTTTAAATATTGTATATGTATTTTTATCTATCATCTTACTAGTAGTAGATATCTAAATATTAGATCTATAGCTAGCTCTAAGAATTTTCCTCTGGTAACCTGAAATAGCTATGGAAAATCACTATGTTAAAGTATTTTTATAGGTAAATCAACTATAGATGGGCTGTTTTCTATAGCAATGTTAGTTTACCAGAGGGTATTTGATATGTTTAGTAGGTAGGTACCAAATAGCTATTGACCAGATTATAATTAGATGATCATAGATCATATTACAGATAATTTATCAAGACTAGAATCCATTAGATAGCTATTTACCATCTATAGAAATTACCATGTCCATTTGTTTGTTTACCATCTTTTCCATCTATTACAGATAATTTATCGATAAATAGAATGTAGTAGATAGCTATGTATAGATGATTATATATCATATTACAGACAATAGAATGTAGTAGATAGATGTAGATAGCTATTTACCATCTTACCATTTGTTCAATCTTAGATGGGTACTTTTATCCTTTAGTCTTTTAAATATGGGATTATCTACGTTCACCAGCGAAGTTTTTTTTGCATTTTTTTTTTGCAGGGTATCTAAGATTGGCACTGTTACCCTCTGGTAAACTAACGTAACTATGGAAAATCACCATTATCAATGGGTAAATCCACTATAAATCAGAATTTTCAATAGCTATGTAACAAATTACCAGAGGGTACCATTTCCACCCATTTCCATATTCCCAGGTCTTCCAGCCGAAGCTCTTCGTCCGTCTTTGCATCGGCTCCCTCTTGCCGTGCCAGTACCGCCTGCGTGGGCCTGGGAGGTGGGCAAAAGGGGGGGGGATCTCGGAGATGCTGAGTTGAGATCAATGGGGAGTTGTTTTTGAAGGGATTTTCAAGGAGTTTGAGGGATTCTAAACGAGTTTTTAAAGGATTTTGAGGGATTTCAACGGATTTTTGGAGGTTTTACAGGACTTCTGGTGAATTTCATGTGTTTTTATTGATGTTTAAGGGTTTTCCGGCACCAGAGAATCGCAACAACTCGAAAACAAGTTGGGTTTTATCAGCGAAGATGAGGATTTGCATGATGTTGTTCATTCTTAAGCTGGACCTGGCAGCTGTTGTGCAAGTTTCGCATCACATTTCGGCGGTGTGCATGGGGAACGATACTCCCATATCAGCTCCAAGATGATCCCTGCAATCTCTGACTCACTGGATTGGTCTAAGTGAATGTGCAGGAAACATCAGGAAACCATGGTTTTTTCTCGTCAGTTTTTAGATGGGTCTCGCGTAATCTTGCGTAGATATCTAGAGATTTTCAATCCCTGAAACCAACTCCAAATCCTTAGTTTCGATATGTCAAAATCCCAATTTCGGTTCATTAATTTGGGTGAATCTCTCCGTGGTATCCCCAGTTCGTGAAGCCCAATTGACCACTCCAGGCTGAAGGAGGCGACGACGACAGTGCTGTCGTTGCCCGTTGCGGCAACCCGTTGGCAGAGCATCGTGGAGGTGTGGTTTCCGCGCTGCGAATTTTCGGAAACCACAAGGGTTCATTGTACAAAAAGATGTGGGGATGGGTCAAAAGCTATTACCCTTTGGTAATTTGTTACATAGCTATTGAAAATGGTGATTTATAGTGGATTTACCCAGCTATAAAATGGTGATTTTCCATAGTCATGTTAGTTTACCAGAGGGTAATCTTACCATATTTTGGGGAATAAGCATCCATAAACCAGCTATGTTCGGTAATTATATTGTGGTTATAACTATAATGAATGTTAATGGGCGTTATAAACCAACTTATATCATCTTATATCCTTGGGTAAGCTAGGATATATAGACGTAAAGATGTGGAAGACCCATGGTTTCCAAAAGATCATCTACATGGTTTTTCCACATCGAACTGTTCGTTCATGAATCTGGGCAAGCAGAAGTGATTCATTGGGAGTAAATATCGCAAATCCACGATTTTTCAGACAAACCCATATGAATCATGTGGTAGTTGGTCCTATCTTATCCATTCGCCTAGGGGAAACATACAAAAAGATGCGCAAAAGCCATGGCTTATCCAATGGAAAATCAACTCCTTGGGGAGCAGATCCAAGAATCGAGGAATTGATTTCTGTTCACCAATGATTCGTTGAAAGCCCCCTTTGATTAAGAAGGGTGGCTACCCATTTTTATAGTAATTTAATGCAAACTAAGCTTAATGGGATTTAATGGCATATATATATACACATATTATATATATATATACACGATGGCGAACAATGGCGATATAGTTATACAATGGGATATATATCCAAATTGATATGATATTTGGGTTTGACTCCAAATTAGAAGTTAATATTCTTTGTTAATTCTCCAAAGACATCCAAAAACTGCTTTAGAGTTATTAATTCATCAGGGTAGATATCCTGTTTCTACGAGTTGGTGGATGCTGGTGCCGGACGCTTATCTCCGAATGTTCGCCTCCATTCTGGGAAAGCTGTACCAAACGGAGGACCATCCGAAGAATCAATGAGATCTGGTAAATGGATGTAGATTGTGCAACTTCCTCCTGACAAGAGATAACAAGCGTGTGTTTCTATACTTGGGTGATATTGAGATGATGATAGATTCGACAGAATTGCTGAGTTCAGCACAAAATATAAGTATCAAACCAGTAAGAACTCCGGAAAAAAAACTATCATGAAGATCCTCCTGGGGTCGAGTCAAAGTATAGCATCCCTTCCCCCATCAAATAGCTCCCTTCACCGGTTCCCGGTGGGTTTTTCCCAAGGCTTTCGATCATCTTTTGAGATCCATGGTTATTATCGTGTAGTATCTATGCATAAATTGATATCATTAATATCCCTGTATACAGCAATATTTGTATATCCATATATATATATATACATACATATATATGGTGTGTATATATATATGGTATTGTATGGTTATACCGTTATACCATCTATATACAATTGAAAACACATTTATATACGATGTATGTACAATTTACGCACCATGTACGTACCATGTACGTACCATTGGTGGTTTCCTAAAATGAGGGGGACCCAAAAGTCATGAGACCATTTTAACCATGTTGACCATGGTGACTTGGGGATCCCCCATGTTTGAAACCCCCACGACATATAACCATTTACACACCATTGATATACCATTGACATACCATTTACTTACCATGTGTATACCATTTACATCCTATTTTCATACACGTACCATTTCCATACAATTTTATTACCATGTGTATGCCATTTACATACCATTTGTATACCATCTACATACCATTTACATACCATTTACCTCCATTTGCACACCGTTTGCATACCATCAATATACCATTTAAATGCAGTTCAATTACGTCTATTTACACACCATTTATATACCATTTACATACATGTTATTTGCACCATTTTGGAGGTTTCCTAAAATGGGGGGTACCCCAAATCATCCAAGTCATTAGACCATTTTAGCACGACTTGATTTAGAACCTTTTGAACCCCCCATTTATATACCAATTTATGCAATGCACCATTAATATCCATTAATATCCATTAATATACAATTTACATACTTTTTACATTCATGTGCATACATCCCACTTACATACCATTTACAGACCATTTATTTACCATTTAGACACCATTTTACATACCATTGATATACCACTTCCATACCATTTTATTTTATATATCATTTACATACCATTTACACACCATTTTACATACCATTGATATACCACTTCCATACAGTTTTACTTTATATACCATTTACATACCGTTTACACACCATTTTACATACCATTGATATACCACTTCCGTACCATTTACACACCATTTACATACCATTTACGATTCACCATACCATTGACACACCATATACCATGTGGGGTTACCTTGGGACCTGCGGCGCTTGGAGATGCTGGTAGGCCCGAGACACCTGGCGGCGCCACTTGCGGCTGAAACGTCTTTGGCCGGGGGACGAATGAGGCCCGGAGGGCTGGAAAGGGGGTAGCCTTGGTGGAGATTTGCTGGGTTTTCATATCAAATTGGTGAAAAAATAGTAGGGATTTCATGAGATGTCATGGCGATTTGAGTGGGACTTCATGGGGATTTCAGTTTTAATGGGATTTGATAGGATCTTCAATAGGGTTTTAGTATGATTAAATGTTGTTTGACGGGATTTATTGGGATGTAACAGGATTTGGGTAGTATGTTGTAAACAGTGGTAAACCCAAAACCATAAACCATCCACAAGGACTGAAGCCATCTAAAAATGATCGTTTATTATTGGGTTTAGAGGTACCAATTTTAGATAATAATTATGGGTAAAACCAACAATTGTGTTTATTGGGTTTAGTGTTACCAATACCAATTTCATCCAATTACCAATTTCATCCAATAACTTGATGAAAGCAAGGAACCAATTTGTGTCTTTGGATGTATTTGGTCACTTCGCTGACTTTGTGGTTTCAAGCGACTATGTTGTACCGCTCTCAACTGCCAGAGTCTTGGATACATTGGATTTGCACGTCATGACACCCTTAAAACGGCAACGTGTCCAAAGTATCAAGCGCAGCAAGCGCATTTTTTGGGACGTGAAACTCAGGGCAGAGTTAAACCGATGAGCCGGTAACTCGGTCGCCTGCACGTGGAAGGTGCCCGGAGCCGCGATCTGAGTGTGCTGCCAATGTCTGGCTCTCACGGTGAAGCGAAAGCAGACGCTTGCGTCGAAGCTGGTTTGGTGGTTTCAAAGATGTGCTGCTTTGGTCCCTACTCAGATCCGATTGACCAACGTGTTTGGGAAGGGGCCGACACAAAGAAGGAACCGTGTTTTATGGGTCAAAACTCAGCCAAATCATTCACTTTTTGGTGATGCCACGACATCAATGTGCAGTGGTTGAGATCAAATTGAGATCCTCATAGTCCTATTGATCCCCATTCGTGAATGGATTGAAGCCACCAGACAAATTTTTGATCAGACCCTTCCCCGGCTTCGCATCGTGCAAAACAGCTGTGGATCACAGCCAGATGAAGTGAGAAGTGAAGACTTCAGAGCCCTTGCATGGTTTCATGGCCGAAATTGGGCCAAGTGTAAGGTTTGGGATATCTTCCCTACTTGTACTAAATGGAGCCAAGAAGTCCACGGAGAGCCCCAGAGAACCAGCCGTGGTTGAGGATTTCCAGGGGTCCGAAGGCGGCCAGTGGTCGTATGATCATGCTCACCAGCAGCTGGTTCAAGGAGATCCAGACGAAGATAGGCTTCATGTCCAGTCTTCAGCACTGATAGTATTGGTGGGTCATGGTCATGTCTTGCATTGTATCAAATTGTATCCCATTTCAAATATTCCCATGATATGTCCATCAAAGATCCGCATTACTCAGAAGAAAGAATATAATCATGTTCATAATCATTCATAGTTAATCCCTTTAATATAAAGTATATGATCTTTGAGTCACAGCCAGAGCGCTCCGACCGCGCCGTTGAAGATCAATGAGCGCAGTGGAGACGCCAGAAGTGACACTGCCCACTCTGGAAGATCTGGGTTTCTATGTGTCCCTCGGTCTTCAACTAGCCATGGCTTCGGGTGGCTGTAGATTTCACAAGAAATTTGTTGCAACTCCTCCAAAAATGGTGGACAAGTAAGATCCTATGGAAATAGTCTATAATAGTGATAGAAACATATAGAAACCACTTTTCTGTTTTTCCCCAGAGGTGCTAGACACTTATCCGAGCGTTTTTGTTTGCCTTTTATTCCTAATTGGTCTACGGGTTTGGGTGTTGGCAATATTCTTATTTACGTTTGTTCATAAGCCGACTTACATTCGAGGGTTTGATTGTCAACCCGATGAGATGCTTGTTAGAAAAGTTGCTTACAAAAGTTGCTTCACATTCCCCGCGTGCTTGTCAATCATGATTGACATTTACGAACAGTAGCTTTTACACCATGTATTTTTGTCCGCTTTTATTCAACCTATTTTATTTTTTTGCAATGCACTTTTACATGGTTTCACATCTTTTATATGATTTTCGTTTTACCTTTCCTTTCCACATGGCAATGTGTGAAAACATGTAATAATAATGATAGCAATAATAATAGTAATAATAATAATAGTAATAATAGTAATAATAATAATAATGCAAATACACATTTATAATCATTTATAGAATTCTACACGATATCTTTTTTTTTTGGGATTTCAACAGACCATGGTTTTTTTTAACTCCCCAGGCGCAGGATTTCCCCAGCGGTTTTGGCACAGGAACTATTGGAGCGCCACTGTGGATGGCCTTTTGGAGGTCTATGGCATCACCTCACTGGTGCGCTGTGGGAATTTCGATCTTGTTGGGGGTTGCTATGTTCTTGGGGCCTTGGAATATGTTTCTTATATCTATATTGAATCTACATAATCTACATTGAATCTACATAGGAATATGCACATATCTACATAATCTATCATAATCTACATTGAAACTACATTGAATCTACATATTTCACAAATTAATACTAATTATATTGTAGAATCTACTCTATTTACACACAATGACTCAAATTATATGCAGACTTTGATTGTCTATTTGCGTATTCAATATATACATATATGTATACAGTTATTTGTTATACATCATATCTCTATTATATATATATAATTATATATATGATGTATAGTACCCCCCCTCCACCACCGCTCAAACGTGCAGACTAATTGCAATTCACCATGTTTTATTGCACGTATCGCAGATATGTTTCAATGCATTGTTTGATGTATTGTTGATAATGATTGTCGAACATGTTTTCAACGTTCGACAGCAAAAGGGGTACCATGTATATATATATATACACATGGACATAAGTTAACTAAGTCATAAAGTCGCAATATCCTAATTGGGACACTATCTCAACTGTTTCTCATTTGGAAAGTAGCGGTAGCGATCATTTCTTTTTCGGAGTTGTGGGCACGGAATCCTGGGACATCCAACGCACCATCGCATCATCTTCATCACATCTTAAGTCGACACGTCTATCCCATATCTAATCAATAGATTCAATAGATCATCACCAGGGTTCCACTCGAATTTTTTCCCATGTTCAATAGGATTATCCCATATACATCCTACATTTTCACCATGTTCCCATGGCTTTTCCCTCCTTTTCATCACTTTTCACCAGGGCTTCCATGGCCGGTTCCACTCTTTTGGTCTGCAGGTGAGATTGCAGTTTGCCATGGCCGTGGGCACTGTGATGCTGGTGGCATTTGAGCAATGGACACTTGGTGCGCGAAAAAATGGGGGAGAAATTTAGGTATTTTGATGGTGGAATGTCATAAATGTGGGAAATTTCATATGAAATTAGTGAACGTTGCTGGAATCCATATGGGTTTATCTGAGAATTTGGCGGAACACCATCAAAATACGTCAAACATATCAAACGTCGATAGGTGAGAATAAGATGCACAGCACTTTTCGTTTCAAACGAATCATTTTGCGGGTTTCACAGGCGATTTTTCGGAATATCTTGAAGTCCTCTATTCCTATGCCCATCTATGCCCAGTTTTCAGGTATACTTCTTGTCACTAAAGTCTATTGAACTCGCACGCGAAAGGAAGTTGACAGGAAACCACATATTTGATTGATAAATCTGTGTGATATTCAACCTTGAAAGACATCCGAATGATGGTTCTCCAGCTCTTTGGTTTGTAAAAGTCATATTTGTTGGTGCAAACCACTTCAAAAACTCCCCACTTGACCAGGATAATTATTGCTCACATTCCCCAGATTATAAAAGATACTGTACACCATATCAATAGTATAACTATGTATAACTAGATTATGATAAATTGGAATTCATAAAATTCATATGATCAAGATTTTACGATTGGTCTCACGAACAATATTATAAATATATCATTTTCAGATCCATATGTTTTATCATCTATATAGAGATATTGATATCTCATAATCCAGCAGTATATATATATATATTTATATATCAAGATCTTTCGAGACATGGCGACATAGATGAAGATTTACATTATATATTTTATCTACTATTTACCATTAAAGTTAATTATACACCTATGACATCATATTGTTTGGCAACATGACTACATATAACCCATCAAGGTACATATCTATTAATTAATTAATTAATTAATTAATATATATATATATATATACATATACACGTATATACATTTATCCAGTTCGATGTGCAGAACCCACCATGAAAGCAGATTATTTTCCTAGGGTTCCACCATGGGTTTTCCAGATCTTTTTGTATGTTTACAAGTATATCAAGACATCATACGTCTATGATATAGATAATATCACTTAGTGTAAAGTTGTTTTGATCACTTTCATAAAATAGTAACAACTGATAGTGAGAATACCACTTATTATGATCATCTTCCATAATAGGATTACTTATACATTATGTAACTTTTTTTTTTAATAGACATCTTGAAATATGGCAACTCTGCGCGTCTGCACAAAACGCTTGCGCTGAGGCGCTTGAGTCGCCGCACGGATAAACAGCTCCGCGCCGCAGGGCTGTTGCCCCCGTTGGAGGCGTGGAGTTGGTTTGGGACTTTGAGGAAGAGAAAATGAGGGATTTTACATGATTTAATAGTGATTTAACTGATTTAATGGTGAATCTAATAGTTTAACACACAAGAAATGTGATTTCATGGGTGAGTTCACTGATTTAACTGCTTTAATACTTTGACATAGGGATTTCATATGATTTGGCCAAAATTGGGATTTAACTTGATTTGACCAGCGAGAACTTAGGTGAGCTTGGCCTAAACTGGATTTAACCAACAAAAATTAGATGATTCAACACTATTTATCCTATTTTTTTTCCAAATATGTAAGCGATCATAGTGGGATGGTCCATGAATGACTGAGGTTGGACGGTTGGACCATTTCGAAGGTTGTCATTTCTTGTTTTTCTTTCTATTGACTTCACGACACGATGCTTGGGATTAGGGGAATGATCCTCAAATGGGCCAATTTGGTGAGTGAATGAGTCTATGGTTATAATGATTTCTCCAGAAGATCCATTTCTTGGTACATCATGGAATCATAATAATCATAGTGATATGTAATACTGATACTCATGATGATATATAATAATCATGATATATCTATGACTATATAATGATTATAGATTAAAGAATGATGTATTATATGGCATTATAAAATCATTGGCAAACACCTCACTGTACCACCCATAAAATCCACACCTCAGGTAGAGAAGCATGGCACAGGCGGAACGATATGGGGGAGCCATGGAGGGGCGAGGTGAGTTTCGTTTCAGCTGAGGCATTGGTTAACAGCCGTGTTGATGGGTTATTACAAAGGATTATATATATATATATATTGTATATACATATTATCTGGTTGGTGGTTTGGAACATTTGGATTATTTTTCCATGCAGTTGGGAAGTTCATCATCCCAACTGTTACTCACTCATATTTTTCAAGGTCAAGATGGTTGATATACCACCAACCAGTATATATATATTATATGATACTACGTGGTTGAATGGGGATCATGAACTCAGCGTAACTAAGTTAGCCATAGGATTGGGGTTTCCCGTTTTCAACCAGTATTTCATGAGACGGGATCTGGTTATTTTTGAGTGTTCACCTAAGAGTACTGAAGCTATAGCGGTAGCAGCTATGGTACTGTCTGAGACTCTTATCTTTTCTCCACTTTTTTGACTGTGTTCAAGGATGTTCAAGGGCAATTCAGCAACAGATGCATGGTTTCTGCACTATTAGGATCTCATATGTTAAATTTCACGAGCTTTGGGGCCGGAGCCTCATTTTTCAACAAGTGTGCGGCTACTACCCCTGAAGATTTGGAATGCTTCTGGGGTTTGAGAACCATAGAATCAAACAATTTGTGGAATCCATTTTTTTTGCACGAAGGGATTTGTGTTTGAAGTGCCGGGATCCATAGCCCATTGTGGTTCATTAGTGGGCAACTGAACGGCATCAGTCGTGCGAGAGATCCAGTAGCGTCATATTTTCAAAAACACCCCTTGTTAAAGTGCAAAGTGACTGAACCGCACGGGTGTTTAGGTGGTGGTGCTTGGTGGACAAGTGCGTTCTCAAATCTGCCTGGCACGAGCATTCCCAGTCAGTGCCTACGTTGATGTTCCTTTGGCTGACATGCTTGAAGCAGCTTAAATTTTCCTTTCTGCCTGGCAAGCGCAATGCAACAAACAATTTGGACAGAGCTACCCACCAAGCTGCTTCTGGCATTGCGCTTGCCAAAAGAAGAACACATGCTGGAATCATGTCA
>Ga0126342_10019973_pt1 | contig 11318 bp, 6 predicted proteins | sample Cyp1metagenome_FD_92528 | JGI IMG/M metagenome (GOLD analysis project Ga0126342, IMG submission 92528) | Coral microbial communities from Lord Howe Island, Old Settlement Bay, Australia - Cyphastrea 1 metagenome | ecosystem: Host-associated > Invertebrates > Cnidaria > Coral ...
AGGAATTGCTGGAAACAAAAACACTTGAGGCATGAACTGTAGTGACTGCAAATGAATCTGAAATCGGTGGCACCCCTGGCTGCAACTACAGTGATGTAGAGACAGAGACACACACACAGTATAAATGGGAAATTGTCCATAGCTATGTTAAATTACCAGAGGGTACAATTCAGCCAGAATAAGATTCGTAGACTCTAGAGAGGAGAGATGGTTCTTATATACCTTCCAACAATTCGGAAATTGGTAATCTCTCGGAAACGATGACGATCTCGCTGAGGCATCCAACAAAATATCATAAAATATCGATGGGCTAAATTTCACGGAAATTCCCGACAAAAGATGGCCAGCAATATAGTATAGTACCTCTGTTTTAGGGTTCTGAAATTCCCGCTGAAAATAGCGTTTCAGTTTGTATTTTTGTTGGGTATGTGAATGACTGTATTCTAGCCATAAGTCTTCACTTTTTTCGCAGGGGTTGTACAATCACCAAACGGGTGCTGTTTATAGAGGAAAGATAAGGAAGCCTAAGTTACTAGTAGTTGTTGTTGGTGAAATCTTCATTGCTTGAGTCTGCAGAATCGCGTTGCTTTGTTTCATATTATTGTTCTCCTGCTTTCTGTCCATTCACAAGGGTACTCGTCAAACTTGGCTACGTCAACCTTGGGTACTGCAAACGTGAGATGTTTGTATGAACATAAGAACGAAAGTCAGATTGGGAAAATACTTGGATCAGGGGACACTCATGCTTAACTCATTATGATTAACACAGTAGTTAATGATGCTTCGGAGTGATTTTCCATAGTGGTTTGGCTTGGGATAATGATGCCCCAACGAGACGTGAAACCCAAGGGGCCGGTAGGGATGATCCCGATGGGATTCCCATGAAACTTCATGGTATTTCCTGGTTGGTGGTGACTGGAACCATGGAATTTTATGACTTTCCATATATTGGGATTAATGGATTATAGTGGTTTCCTGGATTTCAATGGATTTTAATGGATTTTTCCATATATTGGGAAGAATAATCCCAACTGACTTTCATATGTTTCAGAGGGGTAGGTATACCACCAAACCAGTTTCAAATTTCGAAGCTAGTAAATGATGAATTTCCAGAAGGTATCCCAATCACAGAACATGGGCACATGAGTTACGAGGAGAATTTTGCTTACCATGTATGTTCTATCGTTTTCTATCCGTAGGTGTGGACACTGTACACAACTATATATTATATATTAAATTATTCATGATCATCCTAAAGTAGAGCCATACATATATACATATATACATACATATATATATGTAATATTAAACTATATATATATATATTATCAAACATCTTCCCATGTTAGTGAAATTTGTCTGAAAGAGCAATCTTTCTCCGGGACGACCATGGATCCTAAGTCCCCCATTGCGATTTCGCATTGAAATTGCTCCAAGTGATCCTGCAACCATCACACAACTTATGTATATGTATATATAATTTATATATATATACATAATATTTGATATGATATAGTTAAATAATGTTATATATATATACTGAAGTTCTAAACCAACTTAGCCAACATAAATAAATGATACATCCGTATAGATCCCATGAAATAGCCCATGGCACCCATTAAATCCCTATGTTTTCGTCCTTCAACCACCACCTTTTTTTGTGGACAATTCCCAGGTCCCCGCAGCGGTGCACAATGGCAAGTCCTTCCTACCTGAGGGTGTTGAGGACCATGTTCGCAACGGGCTTCTGAGTGGATGATCTGAGATGGATGGACGGATAGATCGATAGATATTACATGATATTACTGTAGATGACAACACGGTAACACGGTTTGATTCTTTTTATGTAAAAGTGTGATAACTCATGAAACAGCGTTAAATCACGAATGGAGGATAGTGTTTAACATGTGTATATCTATATATACATATTTACTTTGAAATAACTTCAACAATATAACATTTACTGTATCTGACTTCCATTAAAACAACATGGACACAGCTGGATGAACCAAGTGGTTAATGGCGGAATATCAATGAGTAAACCCTGCATGGCTACAGGGTACTTAAGGTACTTTAATGTATTTAAAACCTTTTTGTGGGCCATAAATGGGGATATCTTGTGCATCATTGCTAGCTCAATCTTACATGGATACTTTAATCCTTTAGTCTTTTGGTATTAATGGGAATATCTACTAACCAGCATTTTTTGGCAGGGTATCTAAGATTGGCAATGATTGCAGGCAGAACTAAGCACCCTTGATGCAACATGGGGTACTTGCACATGTGGAGAGGCCAACCAGTTTCTGGTTGAGCCGTTGTGTGATATCTGTGCCAAGCATGTGAGGCTCCTATTTCGCACACGTTGGGCTAACGGTATTCTCTTGGTCATTCAGTTTTTCTGATGTGGACATATAATGATATTTCTAGTCGGCCATTCTCACGTCCATTTCGTCAGCTCATGTCTGAACACGTACACAACAAGGTGGATTCGATGACCAACGGGTATAATTTATAAATGATTTACAGGTCATTGAGTCATTACATATGTCATTACCATTCAATTAGAGTTGGTATACCCATTATGCCCATTAATATCTGTGAGTTCCCACATGTTTGGTGGTCAATTTCTCGGGAACCCCCATTTTATGCGACCCAATTTTTTGTTTGGGGGTCACCAAGGTAACGGGGGTTGAATCCCAATGATACCCAGGTTCAACCCAAATAGCTATGGGAAATGGATGAAAATGAAGCGTTTTTAGATGATTTACCTATCAAATAAACAGATGGTAAACATACAGTAGCCATGCCCAATTCCCAGATGGTAAACACCATGATAAACCACCAGGGATTGAACTCCAACCAGGAAGCTGGCGACGCCTTTCAGCAAGCCCGGAGCCCTTGTGAAGTTCTTCGGTTCTTTGGGAATATCGGATGGTGAAAATCTGGCCATATTTTCATGGCGAAAGCATAGGAGATGAATATCATGGTGATATGTTATGTTTAGTATATCTATCATGGTTCAGAGGGGTTGAAACCACCAACCAGTATATATACATTGCATTATATTGCCATTTTTTGATATCATGGTGATATCACGGGGGTAAACCAATACTATGAGACTATGATTCCTGGGTGTGGCTGTAAATTGGCTATACTCCCCGATATGGTCATTTTATGGCGAATTAAAAGGGATACCGATGAGTAACCACTGTATTTTGGGGTGCCCTATGTCCAGACAAACCCAAGTCTGTAACCATTAACATATGAGCAACGGCTTTTATTTAAGCGAACATAAAAACCTCATAATTAATCAGGAACGCGGTGATATATACTTAAAAAATCAGATTTCGCACAGATGGTATGCCAAGTGCGGCGTTAGAAAACGAGGTCAGGGAATGGAAAAAAAAGTTGGGTCCGCCCTGCCTTTTTTTGCAGTGACCTCAAATAACGTGCATCGCTCATATGCTGATATGGGAAAATAATGGACAAAATAATGCATCTCCCGAATCATGGCCTTCTACTGGGGAAAATATGGGAAGATGATTAAAATAACGTGCCATGTCTGGGGATAAAATGCGAAGATCAAGGGATAGCAATGAATAATGTGACTCTTGGCTGTGTCAGAAAATGGGAGATACCTCCCACTGTATTGCCAGTTAAATAGGGATAACAGGATTTACGTATCAATTAGAGGTGGTTTTCCATAGCAAACTGTTCCATTGCCAGAGTGTGCCCATTTTCCTGAGAATCCCAGCTTGACCTATGGTAGGGCCCTACCAGCCCCAGGGGGTCCCTGCTGCACTTAGATGGACCAAACCCTGGTGCATTGTTTTTCTGACATGTAATCCAATATATTCCAATACTAAGCCATGGTTTCTAGTCTAGGGTAGTATTTTTCGAGGGGAAAGGGATGACATTTGGCCAATTGGTGCCCATGTCCTCGGCAGGTCGGAAATGCTATGCCTTATCCCGATGAAGAAGAGGCAGCACCGAGAGCAACCTGAGACCATCCCTGACATTGAAAAACTGGCTTCTTTCCGGATGGCAAAAACGAGACTCGACCATGATTTATAATTATCAAAAAAACATGTGGGCACATGGCACTTGGTTGATGTGTCGATGGGATGTCAGAGACCATTGGATCCATTGGTTGATTTTGATGGCCGGAAAATGCTGAAGACCGACCCCCCCAAAAAAGATACGGCCATTTCATGGGGAAAGTGATGAATACCTCGTGGAATTCCCAACATCGCCTGGTGACTCCACCCTCGTTGGTTACCCATGCGGGGAACATATGTTTTTCATGTCATTTTCCTATGAATAGGGGGATGAACATCCATGTGCTCCAGCTGTTCCTGCAAAGTGTCCCTCAGACTGCTGCAATCTTTGAGCAATGATCAAGGATTGATGTGGTTCGTTCTTGTCAGGGTGTAAAAATCAGCAGTACATGCGAGATGAACCCTTCATAGATGTAATACCATGTAATACCTATACATGCGTGATATGCGGACATGAATCTGCTAGTGATAGTGCTTGCCAAACAACCCTCGACAAACCATCCATTCCAGTTGGACGGTTTCTCGAGGAGAAACACAGCAACTCGAGTGACCTTTCACGACCTCATCATACGTGATCAGGTATAGATATTTGCTGATCCACCAAGCTCTTTTTGAAACAAAACCTATTTGTGCAATGCCCCATATAATATATATATATATCTTAGTTTTTCTACAGTAAATGATAGTTAGTTGGGTGAAGTTGCCTGGATGTCGAGACAGCTGGCCATGGCTTTATAGCTTTGTCCAAACACTCTATGTACACCAAAGGCTGCTTTAAACATCGCAATGTTCATCATGAAATAGCAACTTTTAGGGTATAACATTGTATAACTTACGATAAAAATGTATAAGCCATTCTTGAACAGACACATACTGCATACTCCCTTTGGCAGGTGGCACAGAACCCCTATGCTGCACGTCGGACAGCTCTAGGCCTTCCGGGGTACAGACTCACAGAGATTATGTATATATATATATATATATATATCATTATATATCTAATGGGATATTCATGCCATATTAATGGGATATTAATAGGATATAATGGGATATAACTGATATAGCTAACCAACTATTGGATAATGAAACGCGGCTAGCTGGGAAATCCGGTTTACATATTGCTGGAAGAATAATCTACAAATGGTGGATTTTCCAGCAAGCCATGTTTACTGGAGGGGGTCCATATGTAGAGATCAACCACCTGAGTTGGCAGGTAAAGTATGAATAATTCAAATGTCGACCTGTTGTCGTGAAAAGCCCTTCGGTGACAAATCCAGCGATGGAACATTTCAAGTGTTGACGGGAGAAGCAATGGAATAAATTGGATATAGATGGTGACTTTCCATTGCCAGACTAGCTTGCCCTGCTGACAACCAGCGGAAGTTTTGGAAAGTCTTGGATTCTAGGCAAGATTTTGTCCCTTGTTAGATTCGCCATGTCCAGAATATGCCATTTTCATCAGTTTTTGAGAAGCCCGGTTCATTGGTTGTATCCCAGACATTTCTTGGTGACATCCACATCTCACCACGAAGAATCTGGGGATGATTCGAAAATGATTTCAAGCATTTGTTTGGTGCCCAAAAGGAATATGTTTTGATCATTTAAGGTGTATTTTGGCGTACAGTATCCGATGCCAGAGCCAGAACCATTCTTGGTTCTTGAAACCGGACTTTATTTTGACGTACCCTATCCATCCCTATCCACTGAACCTATCCAAAGCTGGATCCATGATCTGCAACGGGTTTTGCACACAGACCCATCGACTTCTCCCAAAGTCACCAGGCCTTGTCTTAGTGATGACGGCTCCAGGAATTCCCATGCTGCTGCAGGGACAGGAGGTGAGGTGATCATGGTGAGATGAAAGGGAAACCTACAGGAACCGCCAATTTTGGGTTTGAAGATTGTAAAAGTCATTGTTTTGTGTTGGGTAAAAACATGTAAAGACGATGGTTTCCGATTAAGATTTTCCCGGACGCCCATTCCAACAATTGGTACATAGACTCTGAGAATGGACCCATTCAAGAGGAACATCGTTTTCCCAACCCCCAAGTCATGGCGGTCATGGCAGGGTCTGTGGTACCAAACTTACCATGCCAGTCACCATTAGGATCATTTGCGGGATGATCAAGATGCTGGCAGGTTCAAGCGGCATCAAATGAAAGATTGGGGGAATTGAGCTTCAAAAATTGGAGTTGGCCAGTTGAAAAAGGGGAAATTGAAGAGTGTGTGGCTTCAGCAATTTTTGGTGTTTGGAAAGGACCAGTGGGGCGATTATCCAGCCGGAGCGTTGAATTTCTGGGACAAGTTCAGTTCATGATGGTCCTCCCAAACGAATCCAGTTGTATTGACTAACACCGCAGTACCACACAGAAGAATCATGAATCACGTGGCTCCAAGACATGTACCCCAGCTGAGAAACATGCAGACACAAATAGTCCAACAAAATCCAAGAGGAAAAACCATGGCGATGGTTTCCAAATATATCCAGCAAACATATCCAACATCTCCAACAAAACAAACATAGTTTCCCTGGTGATACCCTCTGGTAAACTGTTACATATGGAAAATCACCATTTTACAGCTGGGCAAATCAACTATTTCAACTGGGCCATTTTCCATAGCTATGTAACAAATTACCAGATGGTAAACCCCATTCAAATCCCATTAAATCACTATAAAATCCCATTCAAATACAATTTAAAAATGGTGAATTTCCATCGTTTTTTCCATTGTATTTTCTAGGTCTGCGAAAGTCGACCTTTCCAGTGGCCTCACGGCCCTGCCCTGGACTGGAAGAGGGTCGGGCGCCGGCGAGATCCCACGTGGCTTTGATAGGTCCTAGATGGATATATTAATGGAGTGTATGTAGAGATTAATATGGGTTGTATACAGATTAATATGGGTTGTATAGTTGTATATCTAGGTTATATATGGTTATATATTATATAGGTTGTAAACCACTTACTATCTGGAACGCACATCTGAGGACACTGAACCACTCCATTTAGCCACTAAATTTGGTAAGACATGGTGAAAATTGTGTAAAGACCAGCCAAATTGGATGGCGATCCCAGCGTGAATAGCACTGTGAGGTACCATGCAGCCCCAAAGATAGTAATCCCGTCCCCCTATTACTAAACCCCCCAAATAATAACAACTAGGGTCGAACTCCAAATTTGGAAAATTTGAGGTTGGCCAATTTGATTTTTAATTGATCCCCTTTAGAAAAATAAACAAAATGAAGCGACCATTTCAGGGTTTCACTCCCTAATAATAAAAACTAGTCAACCCCGGTGTGTTTTTTATTAGGGTCCGGCTTTTAAGGTCGAAAAACAAGTATGTTCGGTGAAAACTTCGAAATCCAATTTTTGGAAATATGTTAATTAGATTTTAAAAGGAAATCTAATCGATTTTGAAATAGCAAGAATAGTTTTTTATATTAAGGTTTTCAATTTAGTATCAGGGAAAAGCTTCGAAATCCAATTTTTGGCAATATTTCAATTAGATTTAAAAGGAAATCTGATCGATTTTGAAATAGAAAAAAAACGTGTTTTTTAGGTAAAGGTAAGCTTCGACATCCAATTTTGGGCAATATGTTAATTAGATTTAAAAGGAAATCTAATCGATTTTGAAATAGAAAAAATAGTTTCTTATATTAGGGTGTTTAATTTAGTACTAGGGGGAAGCTTCGAAATCAATTTTTTGGAAATATTTTGATTAGATTTAAAAGGAAGTCTAATCGATTTTGAAATGGAAAAAATAGTTTTTTGTATTAGGGTTTTTTAGTATTATATAGGGGAAAGCTTTGAAATCCAATTTTTGGCAATATTTTCATTAGATTTTAAATAAAAGGAAATCTAATCGATTTGAAATAGAAAAAACAAGTTTTTTATATTAGGGCGTTTAATTTAGTATTGGGGGGGAGCTTCGAAATCTAATTTTTGGAAATATTTTAATTAGATTATTTTGAAATAGAAAAATATGTTTTTTTATATCAGGTTTTTTAGTATTAGGGGAAAGCTTTGAAATCCAATTTTTGGCAATATTTTAATTAGATTTTTTAAAAGGAAATCTAAGCGATTTTGACATAGAAAAAACATATATATTAGGCGTTTAATTTAGTATTAGGGAGAAGCTTTGCAGACTAATAATAAAAACTACCTGAGGTGTTTATTATTTGGGGGGTGTTTAGTATTGGGGGGAAGGGATTCTTGGACTTGGACTATTTATTTGTCCATACTCACAGCTTTTTGGGTTCCATGCTGCAGGACATACAAAGTTAACTCATGGTTGACTGGTTGAAGCCTTTTCGTGCAGGTACTGTGTTTCCGGAAAAAAAACTGAGTTGAGTGAGGGTTCCAGCCATTTTCAGCCATCAACCTTACGCATCAGTCTCTAGATCGAGTCAGCCAACAATGCCGGGATGGGACCAGAGCACCGCCTCGGGTCATCAAACATGGATATAGCTGGGGATTCCCTTACTATCAATAAATGTAAATGGAGGTAACGGGAAAAACATTGATCAAAATGATGGGATTTTGCATTCATTTTTAGTCCCCAAATTTACTGGTCGTGATTGGAGGCACCATTTCAGATCGATTATTTGTGGGGAGACCAACCCAATTACTTTCTTCGAGTGATCCCTAGCCTGACACACTATTCTGACATAGTTTCTGACATACCATCTGGAAGTATATATGGAATATATGTAATATATTCTGGCATTCTATCTGACATTCTTTCTGGCATCTATTCTGGAAATTCTGTATGGCATCTTTTCAGGCATTCATTCTGACATTCTATTTGTCATGTGTTTGGGTCCAGGCGTGGCCCACTGCATCCGGAGCTCGCCACATGGCTCGGATCTGTTCATGTCAACAGTCCCGACGAACTGGCAGAAGGAGAACACAGAAGAGGAGTAGGCGGAAGAAAAGAAGAAGAAGAAGGAGAAGGAGTTCATCTAGAGTCCCTCACCTGGCAGGTGGGGAAAAACCGCATATTTCCAGTTTAGAAATAAGCATAGTTTGCCCAGCTGACTGGGTATGGCTTGTAATATGTTCTTCAAACATCTTCAAACAAGGCATTGTTTAGTACTAAAATAACATCTGCTTGTGGATGTTTGTGGGCTATATTTGTTGGTGCCTGACGTATTTTCTAGGTCACACCACAGAAATCTGTTTCTCCGTTTCGCAGGTGAAAAACGCCAAGGGAGATGCTGTTTGGAGACTCAGACAGCGAGCGCGTGCTGCCCAGTACTCTCTGGATCTCTCTGGTAATTCAACTTAGCTATAGAAAGTCATAATTTTTAGTATGTTTGATGGTAAATTGGAAAAACCATGTAAAAGCTATAGCCTATAAATGAATCATGTTCCATAGTTATGTCAAGTTACTGGAGTGTGTGATTTGGTTTCTAACCTCCATCGACTATACTGTATTATATAATATCATGTAGTATATAATATAATATAATATATTTATGTATATATATATATTATATATATATATATGATACGTGTCTTGTATATCCAATAAACCCGAGTTGTTGGGCTTATGTTTACCTTGTTGATTTTGGCGGCCCAACATAGGGATCCAATGCGCTAAGATCCTTCGCGTTTTCCCCACAATGCCAGCGGCTAGTGGAAAGCGTCATGGTTCAGGACAGTTCGTTCCGCCCTTCTCAATCCACAGCGGTTTCGTAAGAACCGAAGCGTGGTCAAAGTCCTAGGTTTGTGCTTTAGTTTCCGAACTCATGATTCATTATCGTTGTTTTTTCGACACCCAAGTGTTTTTTGTTGCAGTCAGCATGTTTCGTGGATTAAACCGATTGAAAACAACCAGTGCCAGTGCCATGGCAAAACCTCAGTCCCCACTTTACTGGCCATCAGAGTCCCCACTGGTTTGTTGCTTTCAAAACCAGTTTTCATCAAAATTTAACGTGCAAAAACGGTGTGTTACAGTAAATCAGTGTTTTGTGCGGGTTTTATTTTGATGATCCAAAATGATCCAAACAAACTAACAACTCAGCTGAGCAGCATCAAACACCTCCAGCTAAGAAAGTTATATATGAGGATGAAACAAAGTTTGGCCTGCGAAAGTGAAACCCACGTCCGCGGAAGCGTGCGGAAGCGCTTGTGGAAGTAGACGCTGATCGTCCGGCTCTTCCGCGGAAGACGATTTCAACTTATAATCTTCATGAGGAACTTGGTTTCGCGGAAGCTCCGCGGAAGCAGAATCAACTTACCAATCATCCGCAGATGCTGAAACTGTGGGCGCGGAAGCAGCGCGGAAGACCGCGCGGAAGACAGTAGAATTAGAAGAGAATTACATAGGGGTTTTCGCCACCGCTCAGGTTGCTTTGCAAAGTTTCACCAGGTGTTTTCTATGGTTTCCTTACAGTAAACCATGGTTTTCTTGCTGTTAACCATGGCTTTTCTCCGTGAATTTAGGACCTTTTTTTCACATATCTTCGCAGGCCACCTGGCTTCAACTGTGCCGAGATCTCATTGCCCTCCGGAGACCTGGTATTGTGATGTATTGTGGAGATCTCCCTGGTGTTTGATCCCTCCAGGAAAATCATGGAAAATGAGATATTAAATGATATCAAAAATGATGGGAAATTTATGTATATGTATTAAATGAGATATCTATTTTAAATATATATCTATTAAATGATATCTATTTAGATATTATTTCATGTATTTATATATATATATAAACGGGATATAAAAAATGATGGGAAATTCTTAGGGAAATGATGCGAAAATTACGGAAAATAGGGATGTTCCATGATTTTCCGTAAATGGGGGTACCCCAAAAATGGATGATTAATTTCAGGGAAAATCTTGTGAAAATGGATGATTTGGAGGTACCCCCATTTATGGAATATCCATGTGTATATATATATATATGCATATACATATAAATGGGATATAAATGGGCTATAAGTAAATAGCATTATATAATGTTGATCTAACATGGCTGGAAAAACTCACCAACGATTTTATAAGTGGGATATGATTGGGACATAATGGCATGTGTAAGTAAGCAATTACTGACATATACTGTACTGAGATATGAATGGGATTTGAATATGGATATAGGAAAAGTAATGGCTGGAAAATCCGAGAACTAAATGTAGGATACCAGTAGTACCGCACAAGGCGGTGGCGGAAGTTTCAGAATAGGAAACCTATAGGAGACGTTGGTTGTTGTGAATCACGGATGGCAGAGCGAATCCACTGATTGACCGAAAGGTGGTTG
>Ga0126342_10019974_pt1 | contig 11318 bp, 8 predicted proteins | sample Cyp1metagenome_FD_92528 | JGI IMG/M metagenome (GOLD analysis project Ga0126342, IMG submission 92528) | Coral microbial communities from Lord Howe Island, Old Settlement Bay, Australia - Cyphastrea 1 metagenome | ecosystem: Host-associated > Invertebrates > Cnidaria > Coral ...
CGAGGTGACCACTGCAACCATTGCAACCATTCCAGCAAACACAACTCCAACCACCTTTCGGTCAATCAGTGGCTTCGCTCTGCCATCCCTGATTCACAACAACCAACTTCTCCTATAGGTTTCTTTTTGAAACTTCCGCCACCGCCTTGTGCGGTACTACTGGTATAAATCATCATCAAATGATGTTGTCCCATTATAAACTATGATTTATCCATATTTATCCCATGTATATGCACACCCATAGGATCCATGGTGCTGGTATATATTCTAGCATAAAGGGGTATATTGATGGGATCCATGTTACCATATATAGCAGCACCATGGATCCGTCATGGGACATAAAGAATCACAATCTTTGATGCTTCAAACCAAGAAATCACCATGATATCCGGACTTTGGTATCCCCATAGCATAGAGAGAAACCCTAAATCGGTGGTTTATCCCAGGAGGCTTGGGCCGAGGCCACGGAAGCGGCCTTCACCGGAGAGGCACTTCCGAGATGTAGATGATTTGTTTCAGTTTTCGTGTAGTTTTTGTACGGATGATTCTGGAATTTTGGGATAATTTTGGATATTTTTGGATCAGATTTAGGTAAGTTTAGTGGTGATTCCATGATTGAAAGATATTTTTTGAGACACTTCATGATGTGGAAACTCCATGAAACTCCAATGAAATGTATCATGGGCAGTACAAATTTCGTTTTGGAGTGTGCTTCGACCCCCCAAGGTCGCTGAGGCCCGGAAGTGTGGGCATGGCAGTGTTGGGAGTCGGAGATTAACATCCTGGGATGCTAGTTCGGGTCAAAAAACCAACCACCCAGGTGTTAGTTGTATGATGTTGTATGTTGGATTTTTTGCTGCACTTCTCGTAGCATGTTTCGACATTTGCTGCACTATTTTAGTGATTCAGAAAGAATCAGAAAGGCCCGTTGTTCAAGTGGGCACGCAAGTCTTTCTTGGTTGGATGCCTCAAAAATTGGTAAAAATTGGACAGTTACACCGAAAAATGCCCGCACAGTGACTGTGTGACTATGTTTCAGGCACGCTTGGCGCGTATGGCCGTGGAAGAGTCGGAAAGCGCAGCCCTACGACATGAAACTCAGGTGCAGTGCCCGACTAAAAAAGTGACCCATAGTGCCATAGTATGCCATAGTTATCTCATGTCACCTCAACATATCTCAACATGGGATGGAAAGAAAATGGGAATAGTTTAATCAGCCTGGGACGATCCTTTGAGGTTGACCTTCAAAGGTTACTTAGGAGTGACCACTCCTGTTGACTTTGCTCACCAATCGTTACCCATTGGCCCATTGTTTTGTTTGTGGTTCTCGTCATTTCGCTGGTTGTACCATCATTTTTACTGTCAAAAAACGAGACAGTCACATCACCATTCGTTGTACACAGCTGCTGATGTTGCCACTGATAGCTGCTTATAGCGGTTGTTTGTAGTATCCCATTAGTTTCGATAATGGGTAGATCATTGAATTACCATGTTCCAATATACCCAAATATATCTAATATATTTGATTACATGTTATATATATATATATGTATTTTATACCCCCGTTGTATCACCATATTTGTGGGTTAAATTCTCATATTGGTTGATTAGATCACCATGAAATCACCATATCCAAACGGTCGCGAAGGTTCAAGAGAAGCTTCAGGAGCAGCTGGTAATGCTGAAGAATCACTTGGGTGGTGAATTCGCACCAACAGGCGGGACATCCAGGGCACTTTTCAAGATATGGGGGTTTCCTCAAATGGGGGTACCCCAAAATGGATGGTTTCTAATGAAATGGTTTCTAATGGAAAATCCTATATAAATGGACGATTTGGAGGAAACACAATATTTTTTTAATCCAGAGATGTTGTGCTTTGTGAGATAGAGCCATGGTTCCATGATTGTTCCATGGGTACTTCATCATCCATGTTTTTTTGCCACGGGTTTATTGAACCATGAAATAGCCAATGAAAAATACTGAAAAATGCCACGGAACATTATCCAAATTGGAGATGTTCACTGAGTCACTATAAAATGGGTAGGTCAAATTAGGTACCTCCAAATGACATTGTTTAATCACCAAAAATGAACCAACATCTGTTTGTTCCAGTCCCTGAATCGAAATTTTTGACCCATAGCTTGCGGGATTGTTTTTGGCACATGATATGAAAGAGCCCTCAAAAATATGCTCTTGAACAATCAAAAATAGGGACTTTGATTTATAAAAGTGATGGTATTCTCCTAAATGATGATTGATTGATGATTGTATAGGGTGCATCGTAATGCCTTGGAAGCTACGATACAGGGCAACAGACAACCATTGTTTTTTTGAACCAAGTGGTAACGCCTAAAGAAGCTGATTAATAGTCAGACTTTGATCTTGAGATGAAATTCACACTTGCGCAGTGCCAACAAACTGGTTCCAGTAGGTTTACAGCCGCAGCCAAATGCTAGCGGATAGGACCTTTGATATTCTTGACCCAAATTCTGAGTTCTTCATGCAGAGCATATGCTTTCCATTAAAATCTCTGTAATTATGCCTGTATTTGCAATGCTCCAATTCGATCTAATTCGAGTACAAAGTGTGTTCTTTAGGGTAGCTGCAATGACAATACAAATCCCGAATTTGCGGTCTCAAACTCTTAATCCACAAAGAACATGTTTAATATGGCAGTGTTTATCGAACCAGACCTGATCGGGGTTTACAGTTTAGGGTATGCCATAGTCGCAGGATGTCGCAGGTTTGACACCCCACTGATGATTGGTAAATCATCAAGTTTCGTAATTATTTGCTTACTGCAACTCGCAGACGGATGCAGAAAAGTGAACTCCAATCCTAGGGGCAGTGATAAAGTGAACCTGTTTTTGCATCTTTGTGGTGGTTACTGCTAGTTAAACCGATTTTGCTTAGTTAAAACACGTGTTAAAACCAGCATTTTGATTGCATTTTGGATCATTTTCGGATTATTTGGGCTAGCTAAAGCCAGCATTTTCTGGGGCAGGTTTGCACCCTGCCAGCCACGAGCTCTTCAAGCAGCTCTGTGTGTCCATCGAAGCGGCGCTGTGTCAGGGACGCCCTGAAGTCCTCAGTTCATGGGATGTTTATAACTCTGGTAAATTAACAAGCCATGTTAACAATGGTTAACGGTGGTGAATGATAATTAATGTTGATAAATATTGGTTGATTTTTATAAGACTTTACAAGTAATTACATGATGACGAATAGATTGTGGGTATATGTGGGTATACTCTATGTTACAGACAAGCTCACTTGTTATTAATCATAATTGAAGCATCACAAACTTGAGTTTTAGCCACTATGGAGACTGACATTGGGATGAGCCATGCTACCCGCGATCCGTAGCCAGTTGGGGCGTAGGGGTGGCAAATGGATGTAACCTGTAAATGGAGGATATTAATAGGGAACACCTTGAGAACATGAAGCAACAAAAGTTGGCTGGTTTATCTAGCCGATAGCCAGCTTCCAGTGGAGTCCTTTGGTTTGTTCTGCATCATTTTTGCCTTCCAATGGGCATCATTTATTGGAGGGGAAGATCGACCCTGCTGTACAGTTCCGCGCGGTGGGAGATTGTCTATATTGTCGATATATGTCGATATGGCTTTGCCATAGTTTGTCCGAACATAGAGTACCCCAAAATATCCCAAAATCCCATGCTTTGGAAAATCAGTTTCTCCATGAAAATTGCTACAAATGGGGTACCCTCTGGTAGTTTAACATAGCTATTGAACATGGCAATCTTTCAGTTGCTTTACCTATTAAACATGGTGATTTTCCAGTTCGCTATGTAAACGTTGACCGGAGGGTAAGCCCTCCAGGACAATTCCAGCCCTCCATTTCTCTTTGTGGCACGCAGTCGCAGTCGCTGGCACCTAGGTGATGAAGTACGAGGCAATCCTTGTCCGTGGCCAAGGGGACTTGTGACTTGACCATTGACGCTTTCACAGGGCTTCGGCTTCAACTGTTTTTCAGATCAAGAAAAAAGGGACGCCAAAAAACATGAAAACATGAACATAAGTAACATTTCAGCAAAATCATAGCAAATTCTGATGTGAAAAACCCTTGAAGCCCAACCGCCATATGTTTTTTTGTGCTTCCCTCCAAGCTGAACGGCTCAGGTAGCGAATTGCGAAGGACTTTGCGGAGGCTGGGGATGACCTTTTTTGGGGCCCGTTGATACAAGATTGGGTACTCATGGTTCTTCCAAATGGTGTGGTTGAGAAATGGAAAATGTTGACATTTTATATGATTTTATGGGATCTGAAATCTTAAGCCATGCCCAATGGGTGTCTGTGGGGCATTCTGTGGTCAAAGAAGTTTAGTTCAGGACAAGAGACTTCTTCCTATCGGAACCACGGGCCACCAGCTAAGCTGAAAGATTCGGGCAGCCAATGGTAACATTGGTCAGGCATATGTACACATACGTAAACATAGTAAGTTCAGTGAGCAAACCACTACGGTACCCCACAAATAAACCACATTGATGGCTTGGGCAGACCAACGGTGCAATTTCATGAATGGGGGCATCTCCTCACTAACAGTGTAACAGGTGCCCTTCATTGTGGCTGAGCTACCGATGTCAATACTGGCACCTTTCCCACTCTTGGTGACGTGCAATTTTTGTCTGCGATGCAACTGGTGATGGTCAGAGTTCACCAGCTTTCCACCAGGCAGACATTTCTACCAGACAACTCTACCGTGACCAGCACATCATGCCGAAAGTGATCCAGCGCGGCGTTTGGATCAAAGTTTATCAACGCTTCTGTAGCGCAGAACTAGCGTCGATGACTCGCAAAGGAGGTGCGATTTGGCGGCGCTATCACACTTCAAAGAGTTCTTCGCAAAGGAGGTGACTGGCGTGGCTGGAGTTGGCTTTGGACTTGCACGCTAGCACCCATTGCCATTGCCGCCTTTTGGCAATGCCCAATCAAGCTGAGTCACAAAAACACTCCCTTCAATATCAAGATTTGCCAAGCAAAGATATTTCCATATATTTCCCGGACAAGCCTTCGGTCATCTTAACTGCGCTGCTGTTTCCATGCGTCCAAAGCTCTTCCATGGAGCAGCCTGGACAGAGAAGGACATACGGTGACATACGTGGTAGTGGTAGCGCGAGTAAAGTTGATTTCCTGGTTGGGTACTGTAGGGCTCAAAACGAATTAGCGAAAGACATGGCCCGTGATGTAACGTAGTTCTCAACAATGCATCGTTGCTGATTACTGCCGGCGAGGTCACAACTGAAGCAGGCAACTTAACCCGCTGTCATAATCATTTAATAGATTGGACTAGACATGACTAGACTTATACTGGTTGGTGGTTTCAAACATTTTTTATTTTCCATTTCATATATGGGATGTCATCCTTCCCATTGACAAATAATTATGTTTCAAGATGGTTAAAACCACCAACCAGTATCTATGTATACATTGAAACCTTCCGGGGGACAACCATTGATTGCCATGCATCAAGTCATGGCGTACGGGGCCCACCTGTGCCACGAGTTGGGGTTTGGAAGATTCCATTCCACTAAGGATTGACGATGTTCAGGGTCTATGTGACTTTACTAGCGGGCACACCCTCCGGTAATTTCACATTGGCTATATATATATATATACATATGGAAAATGGACAATTTTTTATATAATATACATATATATATATACAATTATATATATATGAGTTCCCCATTGAACATACGGAACAGGGGCGGTGTGGAGGCCAATCTTTGCAGCGTTTTGAAAGTCAATATAGAACATTTTTAGTGAACATATTCATCAAATGCCAATTGCATGTTGGTTCTCTATGTGGTCTTTTGCACTGAAAATACATATACATACAGTAACATATAGTAACATACATATACTATCATATACTATATACGGTAAACATATTTGAAAAGAACGCACGGTGCACAAAAAAAGTAAAAAAACGGTGCCTCCACGGCGTCGAATTTTTCCTCGACCAGCACCACTGGTGCAGGGACTTGAAGCAAGAGTTACGAGACCAGCTAAGAAGTCTGTGCCCCAAAGCCACGCAGATTCTGCGGGTTTTGCCTGTAGTTTTTTGAGTGCTGACATGGCAGGATTTTTGAGGATGTGTTTCGGGGATCCCCAGTTTTTTGATAGTGTGATAATTACATATGTCATCATATAATATGTCATCTTAATCACTGTGTTTTCTCTGGTTTTCCATGCCCTGTGGTTTGAGGCTATTTTATGGAACATGTATTTGATGTGATGTGAGTCAAGGCTTGAATATCCCTTAAGGGACGGGATTATTCTAAGTGGGAGGGCTATCTTGCGTGTACACAGATCTTTACTTAGTGCTCGGCAGGAATGGTGTTCTAACAATGAGAATCCACATTTTCTCGGTTTTGCCTGTTTGTTTCCGTAGTGGTAATCCGTTTGGGGAATCTAGTGAGAATACTGGAAATTGCAAGCAAATCCAACAAACAATTCTAAGTTGTTTAATGGCTGCCCTCGAAAAAACGAACTTGGCAATGGAAGATACGCATGTTTACAACGCGTCCATTGCTAGGGTCGATTCCTCGTGGGTAGGAGGCAAGGCGTGGAAATTTAAGCAACAAGATAACAAGACTTGTGAATGAAGACTCCAGATCAAATCGAGCAGATATCAGCAACAAGTGGCCGTAAAAAAAGCCTAAAGGGGAACATCACCTCAGGCGAAGTACATAGTGTGCGGCGATGTCGCGAGGCCATTGCCTTAGTGTCGCACTGGACCCTTGGTGTAGAAATGGACCTTGATTCCTTGATGTTGAAGTTGCCCTTAATGCTTATTCCTTGGCCTTGGTCGGAGCAATTAGGAGCAATTAGCAGCATATTTGGAGCAGCCAATTAGCAGTCTGGGAAATCCATGAGAGCGATCTAACCAGCGGGAGGATTCAACGAAACAAGAATTGCTAAGAGAATGCACCTTTGGGACATGGATCAACGATGAACGTGTCAAATTGTAATCCATGGTAGGGAGGATGTCCTTAGTTCTTGGCTTTCCGCCGAGGCATCTACAGGAAGCACGACTGGAAGCAGCACCAGGCGATGTTTGGTGTCCTTTTCAGATCCGAAAAGTGGTGTGACTTCAAACTTGGACCAAGAAAAACATAGAAAAACCAGGACAACCCATGGTTTATTCATGTTTCGTATAAAACCATCTGCTTGGACCGGGAGTCATCGGGAGGTCCGGTCCGGCGATCTTGGTGAAAAATCCCGATGGTTGATGATTATTTGACCCCATGTTTGATAGTTAGAGACCCACTAGTGTTAATTAATCCTCACTTTTGCTCGTGAATCTACTAATTAAGTCTAATTAATGAATTGTTCTCTGAAGCTGTATTCTTTCGAGGCATAAAGCATCAATTTGAGCAACCATATTGGTTGCAGCTGCCAAATTTCCAGTAGATCCAGTAGATCTTTCAGGTTGGTGGTTTGGAACATTGTTTATTTTCCATATGCTGGGAATAATCATCCCCATTGACTAACATTTTTCAGAGGGGTAGGTCAACCACCAAGCAGAACATTTAGGGGTATGTTAATCGACTACAGGGCATGGACATCCCTTGGTGAAGGATCACAATGACCTGAAGAATCTCAGTAGGATGGCCATGTCCAATAGCTACTAGAGGTCACACTCTCCCCATACTTCCACACATGTTCCATTGACATATACAGTATATATATATATGTATATATATATATATGTGTAGATATATATATATATATGTATATATATATATATGTGTATATATATATACACACATACATACATAGATTTGATGATAATATCTCCATATATATTATTTTATATTATGACCCAGATATACCCAGCATATCCCTTTTCAGGTTGGTTGGATGTTGATATTGTTGATATGATTGGGGATTGGTTCACTCCCTGTGAGGCGCGTGAAAATCGCATCCCGAGAGTCGCCCCCTTCGACGGTTCGACAGGAGTGAAACTTGATCAAAAGGTCAGTTGAAAGTGAGTAAAGCACCAGGTGCTGTGGGTATTCATACAAAATAGATCAAAACATATCAAAATAGATCAAAATAGATCAAAATAGATCAAAAAAACGGTTGTTTGAATTGATTTAATGTTGATTTAACCAATAAAAGTGGGCATTTGGAGTCATTTGGGTGAAGGGGTCATGGCGACTGTGGAGATATTGAACAAAAGAAGTGAGTACTGTAACGGATAGAACTGAGGACAGCTGTAACCAACTGAGGAACCTGCGCACGGTGAACTGTAGATTGATGGGTCCTTTGTTAGGGATCGCAGATTTGCTTAGGGAAAATAAAACAATGTTAGATTATTGTTGTATGCGGGCTATCATCCATGAAATGGCACCTTGTCACCAACCGTGGAGATCTGTAAAACCGACAAAGCATGATTTTTCTATAGCAACACGTGACCGGAACGGATGATGGGCAAACCGCACATCATGAATACATAATTAGTTGTAACATGGGCAATTTGAACAGAGTGGATCCCAACGGCAGCTGACTATGAACGAAGGTTCATGTTATTTACCCAGTAATTGGACGGTTTGAAGTCCCCAAACAATGACCAATTCTTCAGACTGATCTCCCACCCAGCGGGTCATATGCAATTTTTCTCTACTAGTCGATACATAGACATTGGACATAGAGATAGAGAACTGGATCTTGATATATGATCATCATGGAGATACACAACGGAATATCCATGATAAAAACCATGCATTTCAATGGGACTGGGATTCGTGTTCCAAAAATTGAGGATGGTGAAAGATCCGACATATTGATGTATTTAAATATTATATAATATTATATACAAATATAGGTTGTAAGCAAAACGAGCAAGATGGATATGGCTGGCCAGGAGCTCACTCGACGCGGTGCTGCCTTAATGGAAGCCTTCACTGCAGCAGCTGAGGCAGGTTTGACCCCTATGGAATGATCAAAATTTGCCTTATTTGATCACTTGGTCTTCCACAGAACTGAGGATACCCTCTGGTAATTTAACAGTTTGCTATAGAAAATAACCCATTTATAGTGGATTTTCCCATGAAAAATTGTGATTTTCCATAGTTATGTTAGTTTACCAGAGGGTATATGATATGTGAACCCAAGAAAAAAGAGGTCTTCACCACCAAACGCAGGGATTTTAGGCCAAGACTGGATACACCATTTGAAGCTCGATGAGGCTGGATTGTCTGCCTTCAGGGAATCGAAACGGACGGTTTTTCTCAACTTCATGTTTCAGCTGAAGAGGATTGCAGGTTGCGCCAAGGGTCTGTTGCCTCATTCTGGGGTCCCTAAATCTTCAAGTCACTGGATAAACCCGGCAACGTAATTTTTTTTTGGTTTTGCAGAACAAAATACATGATGTATCGGAGGATCACTGGTGTGTGATCCCTTGTAAGTGATATATTGGATACCCAAGTACCAATACGAACTTCAGTATCTTCGGTTGGATCATCCTCAGTTGCGGGGGCAAATCTGAAGCGCAAATCGATGCAGCTGCCAGGAAGTCTTGCCAGGTCGGGAAAGCGAGAAAAACTATGAAAATCTATGTCCATTGGCGTACATTCGTTTCTAGCCCAACGACTTTGAAGATGTCATGCTTCTTGGTCATCAAACTTTCCAGAGACTGGCGTTTGTTTTAGAGTAAAACCACTGTGGTTTTGTTTGATGCTTCAATGGTGTCGCAACTCCCGAGAACTGATGGATAAATTTCTTATGATTTGTTCATATTGCAGGGAATTCTTCGTTTTTTTTTTCTACGTGCAAGGTCTTCTGTTTGAAACAGAGGTACCCTCTGGTAATTTGTCACATGTGCTATTGAAAATCACAATTTTCAATGGATAAATCCATATAAATCCACTATAAATGGCAATTTTCAATAGCAAACTGTTAAATGACCAGAGGGTATCTGGAAAAGCTCATTCCTCATAATTCCTCCATCTTGCTCGGGAGAATCCTTTCTGGGTGTCTTCTTTTCGGCACCGGACACCGAGCGAATAGCGGGGGGAGATTCGCAACAGCTGGGGTTTTTGCTGCGCTGAAAAGGGCATAAAATTCAATCATAGTCATAGTATGAAATAAAAAGAAAATACCAATCAAAATATCAGTAGGCAGGAGGAAGGAAAACTAAGATTTTTACTGTATGTATACCTTCGACCCTCTGAACCCCGCAAAAATTCTGGGGTGACACTGAAAACCCAAGGTTTCAAATTCAAAACAAAGCCCGAGGTTTTTGTATTTCCTCAAATTTTACAACCATGCCCCCAGATGCTCTGACTTTCTGAATGCGGCAGGTTTTCCAATTGATTTTTCAGAATGGGCACTCTTTGTAATTTTCCTAGAATGATCTTAAATAAAACATGGATACAATCTGCAATTTGCTAGATTTTGTTGGTACGGATCTTCCGATCGTCCCGCTGCCTTCGCGATGCCTTCCCAATGCTTTCCGATATTTTTTCGATGCCTTTCCGATATTTTCAGATGCAATACCTTCGCGATGCTTTCTTGATGCCATTTTCAAACCTTCCCCATGCCTTCGATGCCTTCTTGATACCTTGCCAATGCCTGTCAAATCCCTTCCCAATTCAATTCCTTTTTATGAATCCCTTCCCGTTTTTTACTTTCTAATGCAATACCTTCCTACCTCAAGATATTAATATATATAATATTGGAAAACTATTAGAAAGGCATCGGAAAGAATTCCATCGGGATCTATGTAGCACACAAATTGTTGCTGCACGTCGGAAGATAATGGATCGTAAACGGTTGAATCCCGCCAAATACGAGCCTCCATCAATAATTTTTAAGAATATGATCTAATTCCAATTCTTTTGAATTTCTGCCGATTTGAATATGTTTTATGATAAATTTGTTGTATTTGGCATGGGTCCTGTAATATCTTCTTCTTGTATAATAAATAATTATGTAATAAATCCAGCGTCCCCGAGATAGGGATGGTCCCTATATAAATAGTGTGTATGTGCAAATTCTGTATTTTTCCCCCCTGTGGCTGTGGTAAAGTATGGACGGGGTGGGGGGTGAACAGGGGAAATCAAGGGGATGGGGGCGATTGTGAAAATTAATTATCCAATATTATTTAGAGCGGATTATAAATACGAAAAATAAATTTTATATATGAGCAACCGTAAAAACCCCGACAATACTAAATATGTATTCGACGGACATTGGTTTATGGAAATTGATGGAAATTGTTAAAAACACGAGGTAAGCGATGGGACCTTCCCAAATTAGCGATACCCCTTTTCAAGGTTATGTCATCA
>Ga0126342_10019975_pt1 | contig 11317 bp, 12 predicted proteins | sample Cyp1metagenome_FD_92528 | JGI IMG/M metagenome (GOLD analysis project Ga0126342, IMG submission 92528) | Coral microbial communities from Lord Howe Island, Old Settlement Bay, Australia - Cyphastrea 1 metagenome | ecosystem: Host-associated > Invertebrates > Cnidaria > Coral ...
GGGACATGGGCACGAGGAGGAATCAGTGCCAGAACATCTTCAGCCTCCAGCTGGATGTCTTCCTCCAGGAGCACAAAGCCTGCAGGCAAGATACAGGAAACCCGTTCTCCTTCTCCTACCCTGGCAGAAATCAATGATGGTCAACCTTCTTGAATGCCAACACATGTTAGTTATGATTTTTTGACACAGCCAATGAGTTGTCAATATTCCCATGTCCTGCAACCAAAATATGCACCACAGGAATGCCAAGGAACTTCCGCACAGGGCATTGATTGCCTGCGGGGTTCTGCGACCTTCAGGGTAAACCTCAAGCAGTCGAAGCCAGCGAAGCACCAAGTAAATCGCTCGCCAGAGTTGTACTTCCTGGAAGAACTGTGGCGCAGACTGCAAGGACCTCAGGGCCACATGCCGGAAAGCTGGGCGGGCAACCAGTCTACCAGAAACATCGTCAGGTCCAAGGCGAAGGATGCCAGGAGGAATGGACACGCCCTGCGCCACCACGGCTTGCTCAAAGCGGTTGGCAGCAACGTGCGCCTCGGAGATTGTGCCGCTGCTGGTGCTGCCCATTAATCTCTGCCCTGCTGCCTCAGCTGGCTGCGCTGGTTCGGCCGGCTGACTTTGTTGGCCTCCCTCAGCTGCCATGGCGGCCAACGAGATAGCCTGCGTCATTCCCACAGCCAATGGACAATGAACTGCAGACTCGCAGCACGCAGTCGATGGACTATGGAACTCTGGACTGCTGACTCGAACCAACATGAAGCAGGCAACATCAGCATGGGGAGCCCCTGGGGAGTCAAAGAAATGGAAGCTTTGAAGTTCCTTTGTTGTTGTCCAAAACAACGCGTCCGAAAAAAGCCCTCATACATCAACCGTCTGGCTCCACTGCTGAGGGTCCACACTGCCAAGTCGAAGCGCAGGAGACTTGGAAGAAGGCTTTGCAGCGCAGAAGGGCGAGCCTCAAACGCGCGATGTTGTGGACTTTGGACTTTGGACTATAGACTGCGTCCCTTCATCAATAAGAGAATCATACTACAATGACTTGAATGATTGATTGATTGAATGTTGTCAATGCATCCCATCCCATTGAGGTGTTGACCAAGGGTCCAAACCCAGAACTCGGCAAAGGATGAAAACACGGTGACAAATGATGACAAATGGCTGCAGTTCTTGCGGACGGGGCAGCGCACAGGAAAAAACATAAAAATGTGCAAAAATGGCAACCTAGCAACTCACACCAGAAATCCAGCCCTGACAATTTCGACAACGAGCCATGGGCTCGTAGTAACCATCAGCAATGTGCAGAACACATTCTCCGCGACCGAAGCCCAGGGCTGGAAGGTCACGAAACGCCACAGCCATGGGAACCAGAGGCACTGGCAAAGGCAAAGAGATCGCTGGCTCCCTCAACGGCTGGGTGTTCCTGGACGAAGGAATACACCGGAGATGGCCTGAAAAAATAGGAAATTCAAGGGGGGAACGTGATGATCAACGACGGGATTTGTTTTCTTCAAAGTTTTGACACAACTCCGCGTATATGTAGATGATTGTAGATGCATGGCGTGATTACTCCACGCGCAATTTTGTATAATGTTGCAGGCCCACTAATCGACCGCCTTTTGGATGTTGATTCTTGATGCTGTCTCCGTGAATTGGTTAACAACCTAGGTATGGTGAACGACTAAAGGTGAAAATGGATGTGATAACCCTTCCCAAAAAATGGGCGATCCCTTTTCTTCCGACCATTTGGATCGATTTGGGGTAATGTTACATCGTTCCAAATAGGGGGTGCCCAATAAGTCCAATAAACCCAATTGGGGATGCAAGGGAATGATTTTCCCTAAAATTCACCATGATTCCAGGGCTGAGAACAGGATTTGGTCGTTGTTTACCCAGATGATTGGATTTCCCTGGCATCATTGGAAAGCCAGGACCAGCATCACTGCTGCTCAGCTGCGTTTGTTGCATGGGCCTCCAGTCACGGAGGCTCAGCTGCGTTTGTTGCATGGGCCTCCAGTCAGGGAGGCTCAGCTGCGCTTGTTGCATGGGCCTCCAGTCAGGGAGGCTCAGCTGCGTTTGTTCCATGGGCCTCCAGTCAGGGAGGCTCAGCTGGATGACCCTATCATCTGAACATTAATAAAAACGAATTAATAAACGGTGATCTAGAACTGGGCTTGACTTATGATTATGATTTATTATGCGGATTATGAACTTATGACCTGCAAGTCCGTTGCCAAACTTTGGGGGCAGTAAAATGTACATGACTGGCATCTTTCTCAACTTATAGGCACGGCCCAGCTATTCAATGCTATTTAGACATACTACTCAGACATTGTGCATGTCCTTGGGGCATTCATCTGAGAGATTCGGTAGGCCTCCCAAAAATCCAAACCACAAAAACTTGAAGAACAATGAAGAACATTGATCAATTGATTGTTTTGACAGGAAGCACTGTCAAAACATGTTCCCAACCTGGGTCCATGGGCACCTCACCCTGCCCCATCGACCCCATCCAGGTGACATGATCACAGTCTTGCTGGGCGTCAGCAGCCGCTTCAGGTGGCTGCGGAACAGCAGCAAAGGGAGACCCAGGACGCAAGCCACGCAGGCCACCAAGAGGATCGTCAAACTGACCTCAGCCAAGGGCAGAACGGCAGAAGCCCCAAAAAAGAACAGGAAAAGACTGCTGTTTCTGGCAGTTAAAGATGTTGAAGGGGAAACAATGGACAAAAAGATATGGATCAATGGATGATTGTGGATTGTGGATATACAGTCAATGGCCTCAAACCTTGGCAATCCTTTGATTTGCACAGTCCCTGTCCGTTACCAGGACTTTCCAACCAACTCATCTTGCCAGAGAAGACTTCAACCTCATGAGTATCACCTTCAGTTCCACAACTATCCATTGATTGTTTTGAACTGAGCTCTTAGTTGACTACATGGCCGAGCATGTCAGAATGCTCAAATGCCTCCCTTCTTAGCTTCTTTGACTAGTTGAAGATCGACAATCCGTGAGTTGCCAGAATTGGTGAAAAGGAACTGCTAAACGAAACCCAGAGAACCCCGTGGTTTCCTGTAGATTTCTCCTCGGAGAAATTTGCAAAAAGAAGCAACCCCCAAATGGCTTGGATACTTGGCCCACCATTCACCACTGGGCCCTACCACAGTCCAACTAACCAGCCTGATCTGGGCAAATATGAAAATACTTTCAAGATCCTTCCCCTTATGCCTTATACTAAGCATTATTTTTGCTGATCGTCGTATTCCACCTCCTGGGTTTGTCTGAATATCAGCCTCCCCAAAATCCTGTAGCTAACCATCACCCTCCCCAATCAAATTACAATTTTAATCATATTTCCTTTCCGAGCAAACCCAAATGCATCAGATTGAACCCCGATCTTTGATGGCATCGAATCACCACAAATTGGTGAAAATGGATGAAAATGGACCGTTAGTGGAGGGGATCAATTTTATTCAATTTTCCTGGAACATATTCTTAGTTAAATAAATGTATTATATAAATGTCAACTATGATATTAATAGTTGTTGGTAATAAGTACCGTAAGTATCTGAAAAAGATATCGGCCAAATCTAACCTCCGCCGAGTTGCCAGATTCAGCCCACCGGCTTCCGCAGCAACCCCGCTCGTCGATGTCACAGTGGACGTTGCCGTGGACGTCGTCACAGTGGACGTTGCCGTGGACGTCGTCACCGTGGACGTTGCGGTGCTCGACCTCGTTGCCGTGGACGTCGTGGTGGACGTGGTGGAGGATGTCAGGGTTGAGGTATCCTGGCGAGGATGGAAGGTGTAGGTGATGGCTACGCAACGAAAAAGGCGAATGAATTCTGGGCCTCAAATAATATCAAATAATTACATAACGCGACACACACACACATGTAACCATGCATTATATATATATATCATATGTGTGTATATAATTGTACATATATATATATGAATTTTGGGGATTATATACTGTAGTTGAACACTTTCTATCAACGTTCTGGGTCTCTGCACCTGAGCCAGCTGACATGACATAACTGATAGTGATATATTTTTTTAAAATTGAAGCACCACCCAAAAAAATAGAAATGTACTTTTAAATCTTTTTGCCACCATTTACGGGAGTCCCAGTACCTAGACCCTCCAAGTACCACAAACATGGTGTTTTACCCCAGAATTTTTGTACTTTTACCATTTCTTTGGGGGTATTTGGAGGGTCTAGGCATGAATCTACCTTCCATCTGGTATCATCTGGTGATTTTCGGACTTGACCCATCTCCAACCCACAACCCACATCAACCATCATCAACCCACAACGCACAAACTCAGCTTCCGTAAGGCTGGTAAAAGCTGCATTACCTTGGCAAGTTGGACCTGGGATGATCTGGGCTGAAGGGACTTTTCATTTGTAGTCCTCATATCTAATTGATCTTAATGGATAGTTTAATGGGAATCTTAATGGATATTTTAATGGCAATCTTAATGGATATTTAATTAATCTTGGATAACATATTTTATTTTTTCAAAATGACATTATTGCAAATAAATTATAGTTGGATTATTGGCATGTATAATCATTTATAATACAATAACATATATATATATACTGCAATATTCATTTTCATAGAATATGAATGGAGATTGGGCCAACTGAAATACTCGAAATCAAAGTGAATCATGAAACCAAAGTTTTCCCACACTGGGAGCCGCTCCATCAACCTGGGATTTGTTTTTTGTTATTGAGCTTGCATTTTGTCACGTTATTTTGTCACATTTGTTGTTTCATTGTTGGATAATGGAAGTAAATATTGGTATATATTTGTTAGTAACTGATTTTACCATATTTTACCCGTGAGAGCAAGTATAGTAAGTATAACCCATCCCATCCATAAATTTCTCCAATCATTGGCAAATAGGATTCAACAATCATGTTTTCAAACAAGCAACACGTTTCCACCATGTTTTTGGACACAGTTTAAATGGTCTGTTGAGTTCGATGATGTTCGATGGTTTATCTCTCAAAAATTGTGAATTTCATTGATTTTCCATAGCTACCCTCCGGTAATCAAACATGGCAATTGAACATCCCTCAGCTAAATGAAGGTTTAGAGCTGGGATTATCGACTATATAAACAATTGAATTGAAGTTTTTCCAGCAAACCATGTTTGATGACCATGTTAAACTACTAGATTCTCCATTGGTGCTGGCTGTTGATTAGCGTGGTGGGTCGATATTGTTTGGGGGGGTCTACGGCTCAGCAAGAGCCAACATTATATATATATACATATCCGAATCCATATATGTATGCATTATATATAAATATATGTATTAACATATTTGTAGATATCCCCACTATGTCCATTTTTTCTTGTGAAAAAATGGACCAAAAAACAGCGAATCCAGGTCGCTCTCGTAGCTCCAGAGGCTCGAGAGATCCATGGAGCCACCAGGCGGCTGCTGGCCCCCATGGATCCAGAGGCCACCGTCCCAGCTGGCCACGTGGTTGTAGCGCTCCCCCGGCGCGCTCTCCAGCGACAGCTGAAACCTGCACGCTGAAAACCGAAGGAACGGATTTTTCCCATGAAAAATGGAGGAAACTTCTGGATTTCGTGGCAAAAACCCACGAAAAGATCATGTGAACACAATGGTGTCCGTCGGATTTTCCACTATTTTCTCTTGTTTTGCCTGAAGCCAACCCAATGAATGGATGGGAGGCAGATGTTTTTTTTTGATCACTTTAGGAGAAATCAAGTAAAAGCGAAAACAAAGGGTGTATTTGCAACCAACGAAGCTGGCAAACTTACGCGGTTATCATCAAAGTGGGACACCCTAGAAAACAAGTCCCGATCTACTTCAGTAGCCATATTTTTTCGTGTCAATTTCCTTTCAATGGACTGCTTGAAGTGAACTTGTACCGTTTTCGGCACTTCTGCCGAAGGCACCAAGTGTGGCTAGCCGTGTCGAATCTCCAAAGATCACCTAGCAGAAGGGGGCAACGCTTGCTATTAGTCAACCATTGTCAAATATATAAACTGTGTATATATATATATATCACTATATATCACATATATCTATATACTATTGTGATACAGACAAATCAGAAAAAAACAAGAAACACCAAGATGTTTAGCATGCTTTGGATTGATTTGGATTGATCTCATCATTTCTGTTTTACGTTCCTTCTTTGAATCTAGCTGAAACAGTGAGTGGTGCCACCGTGGCCCAAGGATTGACTGAACCGTTATGAACCGTCTATATTTTGTTCGAACAACCCATATCACATGGATTGATATGGGGATAACCATGGCAAGCCACAGTTCACTCATATTCATCCGAATCCCAGCCAGTTCATCCTTAAATCATCCTGAAATCATCGCATTTCATGAATCACCGGGATCTCTCACAGTATCGCAACAATCGCAACATGAATCACCGCCATGTTTTCACAACATATCACCACATTAATCACTACATTAATCACCACATCCACCAACCATCGGTCCATCATGGTCCATCCACCAGGCCTTGTGCCCTGAAACTTTCGTCCACCCCACCGTGGATCCACCAAGTTCCGGTTGCATCAAAGGCAGCTGCATGGTACGCGCGCCCGGGGGAAGTTGCGGGAGCCACGCGATGCCACAGGGAGGTGCCAACCTGCAACTTCCAGAGGTCGTTGCAGACACCTCAGTTCTACCAGGGGTTGCTTAAATATGGTGGATTTATATGGATTTATGATATTTATGCGGCTTAAGGATGTTGAATGTGATTTAGTCATTTAATCAATTTAATCCAGTTATTTCATATTCTTTCCTATTTGTGGTGTTTACCCAGCCAGCCATCTCAAGTCATAGAAGGGATCCACAACGATTTTCAACCGTCTCCGATTGGGTTTCACAAAAGTGTTGGCCCAAACGACTTGGGGAGTTGCTAAAGTTGCTGAGATGGCCTTGGTGGGTTGGGGATGTTGGGGGGATGTTTTTTTTACGACTGCATCCCAAAAAGATCGTCCAAAGACATGTAATTAGGAGGCAGTTGTTGCTTTTTAGATAGCATTATATGCATTAGAAAGGCATTGTTCTTGTTAAATGAGTTACCAGTAATACCAAAAAAGAGTTGAAACCAGCAACTTAACTAATCATACTAATCAAGGCCCCCCTGACATGGTGCTGCCGGGTTCAGGCATGGGTGTGGTTCACCCCACGGATGTCAACGGCGAAAAAAAAGGGATGGGCCACCTAGTAAGGCAACGGGTTGAAAATGGCAACGGCTTCTACTGCTATGGAGAAAACTGTGAATTTTGGGCCGCACATCATGGTGATGATGAGTATGATGAGTATGATGAGTATGATGAGTATGATGACTACGATGACTCAAATGACTATGATGACTATGATAGTCATATGGTGCTGCTGGTGCTGCTGATGCTGATGCTGCTGATGCTGATGATGGTGATGGTGATGGTGATGGTGATGATGATGATGATGATGATGATGCTGATGCTGATGCTGGCGTTGGTGACCGCTTAGATCAAGGACCAATTTCAGGGCACTATGATGATTGTTGTTGGGGCTTTATGCGAACGGGAAGAACGGATCAATGAGGCACAGCCCATTAAAAGCTCGAACACTATCCACCGTGCAGAGTCACCAAATGTAAACCTGGTGCTTTCACAACATTGAACAGACTACTAAATACTATTATAGTACTAATAGTTGGACTGATATAATTGGATATCTAATGCTATAGTACTATTATAATACTATTTTAACAGATATCTATTAGACTATCTATAGTACTTCTACAATCCATCAACGTTGGACGTTGCCAAGGGGCTTCCATTGTACCCCCCATGGATCCAGAAAGCACCAGCTGGATCCCACGCCCCAACGTGCTTGGCTCTAGCTGAGGGCATTGCTGTTGAAACGGAACTGATGCGCGACCAAGCGTGGAGCCCGTGGAGCCCCGCAGCTTGCCCCGCAGCTTGGGAGTCAAATCTCCAGGTATCTTGATAGAGATCCACTCCATCATAGCCACCGTGAATCCTTGGGCGCAGACGTTTTTCGCTGACCAGCGAGAAACAGAGCGTGGATATATATATATATACATATAATATTTATTTATATACATATAAATACATACATACATATAATATTTATCATTAGTATATTTGTTTACTTATTTATTTTGCTACTAAAATCTACTTAGACTAAATATATACATGTAAATAGTAAATTTGATAGTAATCTCCAAAAAGATAGAACAGTAATTACCCCTACTTTAAAATCTTTAATGTTTTTTTTTACTTCTCTATCTTTGTGAAGGTTACTAAAAGACAATCTTCCAGAAGATTCTAGGATCTTATGAGGGCTGAAAACGTGCTAAAAACGTGATCTTGCAGAAGGCAGTTCTGACCGAGCCGGCTGGGAACTGGAACCAACCAGAATGGTTCGGAAATGTTTGGAAGATCATTTTCCCACAAAAAAAACGAACAACTATGAACAACTGCCCTTTTTGGGGCACTCCAGTTGTGACTTTTCAGGTTCCGGGTGTTACTTGTGTTCCTAAAAACCCGGCAAGGCTCCAGAGTGCCGCAGAGACGTCATCCCAGGCCGCTACATGCCCGGCCCGACGGCCCGGACGAACGACCGAAGTTGGCCACCGGGTCCAACTTCCAGCTGTGAACCTCCAGAGCTCCTGGGGTCTTTTGGATGTTGAGTCTGCGTAGCGTCTGAGTAGCGTCTGGGTAGCTATAGAAATTGGAAAGACTTGGCATTTCATGGAACGGAAGATGAAACTTCGGAATTACTTAAAGATCATTTATAGATGATTTACCCAATAAACATTGTGATTTTCCACAGTTTTTTGTGTGTTTACCAGAGAGTATATTGTGATTTGAAATTCGATTGGTTTCTATTCCCATTCGGTTGCTTCAAATCCCTTAAGCCACTCTGGTCATTCTTAGGGTGCTTCCCCATACGCAAAGCTGTCCTGTAGGAAGTCTGTGCCGTCATAGCCTCCAAAGATCCATAGGGCCAAACCACCTGGAAGTGACCGTTTGAAACCACAGCAGCGAAGACATTTTCGGTTCAGCAACGCCAAGGCTCACAAGCTTTCTGTTTGGCCTGTTCAGTGGGATAAGCATTCCTGATTCCTTGCCTTTTTTTGTTGGGAAAAGAATAAATCCAAAGAAAGACTATCTGCTGCAGTGAGCTAATCTGGCTTCTCTTGCTGCTTCTTAGCTTTTCAGCCCAGCACCGGCATATTTCGAGGATTTTAGATTAATCACGATTTCATTGATCCCTTAAGTAAAATATCCCACAATTGGTTTATAGAAACACCTAAAGGGATGAAAAAAACAAAATCCAAGTAACATAGTTGTTTCTGAAATAGTGGTAAACTATGGGTAAACTATGTTTCTATCTTTTTTGGCGTTGCTATACGATAAGCCTTGCAGTCTTAACCCTGGGTTCCCAACCTGGATCCCACACTGCGATATGATCTTCCATGGCTGGAGGGCTTGTCTCAGCATCTCTGGCAAACTCAAACCACACTTGCCTGGGACTGAGCTGATTTGGACACTTTTTCATACTTTTCTATGTGTCAATCCATGTCAATCCATCAAAAAGTTGGGAATCATTCAGAATAAACAGGTGTATAGTATAATTGTGTATATATATATATATAGAGAGCTTAAATTCCTAGTACTTCATCAACCTGCAGTAAATTCATGTTGGGATAGTGAGGTCATTCTCCAGCATCATTTGGATGTTAACGGATGGATAAATCCGTGGGGTCCAATGAGAAAACATGGATTTACCAAGCGTTTCACGTCATTGGATGTAAATGGTCGTGATGAAATCCCGAAGATGGTAGAAATAAACAGATATAAGCCCGTACATATCATATCCTTTCTAAAGTGCTGATTTCAATTCACCAAGTAGCCTGCATAGGTTGTAAAGTTGGGCGATATCACAATCGTTTGCTGTTTGCAACCCCACCCGTGTCCACTGCGCACCCATTCTTGGCATTCTTGGCCCTTTGTGGGCCATTGACCTACTGAAAGTTCGCACCAAATCAAGATTTTTACATCTGCAATTAAGTTGTCTTCTTGAATTTTCCTTTGCCCCAGTCACCAGTCCACAAGGAAACGGACATTAGACTATACCCCATCTCTTTCTATCCAGATCTATCCATACGTATCTCTTTAAGTTTCATAAGTGCAGTGGCGCCAGTCATAATGCGATGCATTCCAGTCATATCCAGTTGCAGCTCCATGTTGAACATCCACAAATCATTGAAGCGCTGGCCGGCAGCACTGCCGGCAAAGAGCCAAAGCCTGCAGGACGGTCATTGCAGCTTTTGGCTGCTCTTGTGATCTTGAAATAGCCTAAATATCCTAAACATGCCTAAACGATCAGAAAAACATAAACATACCGAAAAAGGGTTTTGAATTTCACATTAACGCATCTGTCAATCTCTTTCAATTTAACTTTCCTTTTCGGTCCATTTGCAGACTGCCAAATCAGTTTACAATCCAACTGATTACAGTACATGTAAATCCATAATAACCCTTTATAATGTGGACAACCCAATCATAAACCACCAGTTGGGGATAGTTTATAATTGCCATTGCCACCTGTATATCGTAGTTTTTCATTGCGCTTTACCACAGTGCATAGCCTCCTGTAATTAAACATCCATGGAAAATGCCCATTTAGTTTGATGATTTACCAACGATGTTGCTTCTCCAGGACTGCCGCTCCGCAACGAATTACCAAAAAAAAAAGTAAATGAACACCATCTCAACAGTCAAGCTTGAGGCTTGCCCCAGTATCTAAGAAAATGCTTGGGAAATACACTCCAGGGACTACTCCAAATGACCATTTGAATTGGGCCATGGGATTGGCGTTTCTGGTTTATCCCATATATTTGTCTAACCATGGGCTAAAATCAATCTAAAAACTATTACCAATGGTTAGTAAACCCATAGTCAGTAAGAAAAGTTCATTTATTACCATAATAATCAATAGTAATCATATAAATATATATATATATATCATATATATATACGCCATCGGCTAGTAATATCAGCTCTCTCTCTCTCTCTATACATACATACATACATTACATTACATTACATTACAATACATTACATTACATTACATTACATTACATACATACATACATACATACATACATACCATACATACCATACATACCATACATACCATACATACCATACATTACATACATTACATACATTACATACATTACATACATTACATACATTACATACATTACATACATTACATACA
>Ga0126342_10019976_pt1 | contig 11315 bp, 11 predicted proteins | sample Cyp1metagenome_FD_92528 | JGI IMG/M metagenome (GOLD analysis project Ga0126342, IMG submission 92528) | Coral microbial communities from Lord Howe Island, Old Settlement Bay, Australia - Cyphastrea 1 metagenome | ecosystem: Host-associated > Invertebrates > Cnidaria > Coral ...
TGAACCAATCAATCAAGGTCTGGGAAGGTCACCCCTTACCAAGACCAAGAAAGAAAACAGCAATGAATGCTATTTTGGTTCAAGTTTACTTGAGCCAAAATGATAGCATTCATTGAAGCACTTGAAGATGATACATGCACACCCAAGCCTGCCAAACTCAATGCATGGGTATATAAAACGTGTGCTACCCGGGGACCTGTGCGACCAGAGCTCCACAAACCAAACCCCGTTGGATCCTGCGACGTATGGCTTCGTCCTCCTTCGCCTTCTGCACGACCTGGCCAGAGCAGCTACGGCTACAGCAGCTACAGGCGGTCACATCCAGCTGAAGGCAGGGCTCGTAGCCTCAAAGCCCTGCTGTTGGCGAAGGAAGTAGTTGCCTCAGCTGCCGGTGTTGGGGGCAACAGAGGGGGGAAGAATGGTGGTGAATGTTTGGTGCAGTCAAGGAACCAATGGCCACTTGCGAAAGGGCCTCAGATATGATGTGGCAACCGCAAATCCAAAGCTTGCTCATGCCTCCGGGCTTCCGGAACGCATTGTGGTGTGCAGGGCACGGCATCACCAAGATAAACCCAACAGAAACGAAGTACTGTATGCGTAGACCTGACTGGGAGGTTCAAAAGCATTGTCTTGCGCACAATGCCAAGGGACTTGCATCTCTTCAGAATAAAGACGATTGTTGCGCTTGGCATCCTCGATCGCAAAGACTTGCTGCACCTTCCAGATTGGCAAGGATGGAAAGTGAGGTACGCGGAGCTACCAGGCAACCCATTCCTGTTCTTTGCCTGCCACCTGCTACCCTCTAGTAATCTAACCTTGCAACGGAAAAGCCCTAGCTATCGTTGATTTTCCTGTTGAAAGCCCCTTTTTTGATTTCCCATTGCTATCTTTGATCTGGCCTCCGCTTGATCCACTTTCGAGGACATGCTATCGGTGATGGTGCAAAAGCTCCATCTGAGTTGTCTCAACAATTTGAAACACCATTCCAAGGACTGCCCAAACCAAGGTGCTCAACCAGCGATTTGAAGTTATACCCTCAATCATTTGTTGCGACACCCAGACACCAAACAAAAACATCAAAGCTGAACGCAGAGCTCGCCAGTTCGGACATAAACACGATATGTTTCGGAATCGGAATATGAATGAATTGGTTGACATACACTGCGCAGAAATGCGAGGCCGCACATGAATCATTCTCAATCAAGGCCCCAACGGCTTCACCCGCGATGCTGGCGTCCTGGTGTTCAGGAACAACTGGATTTTCCCGGAAATGTTGTGGGGGTAGTGCAGAGCCCAGCCATAGATTTGGACATATCAAAATTTATCAAGGCCGAGATTCTGATACAGAACTATCGCCATGGTTTCGGCTGCAGCAGGAGGCATATTTTCGAGAGCGGGCAAGCTTTCAGCTCCAGTTTGTGCCTGAAGTCACCGCAAGACTGTGCCGGAACTTGTGAATCAAATACGCCAGTATATAAACAAAACAATCCACAGAACACAAGGAAGTCTAGCACACATTGAAGACTGAGGAAGTTAAACCAAACCAATATACTAATATCAGCTGAATATCCAATCACTGATCTGCTGTGACTTGAATTAAATACAATGCCAAGTGTCCTGAACCTCCGTAGGTTCGCCTGTTGGTATCAACAGTTCATCCAAGTAGTCTTGAAGTGGAGCAAGCGCTTTTTGCGATTTGTCGCTTTCGCATTCACCATCCTGTCCACGGAGTCCACAATTGAAACCCACCAACAGGCTCCAATTCAATTCCCTGCTATCATCCTGCCCTCAGAAGTCATAGGACCCCAGGACCTCTAGCCGATGGTCAAAAAAACAAATCGCAATCACCAGAGTTGCAACTAATGATTTCATAATGTGCAACTATGGTTGGGTAAAAAAAACATCCATTAAATAACATCCCTTGATGCACACTCAAGTAACATCCAATTGCAGCAGTACCAGTCACACATGTGCTTGAAAATACCCCGAACTGCTGATGCTCCTCCAATGCCAAATCACCATCCGCCAAACACAGGCGTCCATGAAGCCCACCCCAGCGAACCAAGCGGCCACCCTTGGCATCACCTGGCACTACGACCTGCCATGAAGAGGCAGAGACTGTGTGCATGTTTTTGGGGACAACCAACCGGAAAACCAACATTTTTTCCTGGGGTGTTAAACCGGCATTTGTTGTATCATGTTGTATCTATATAACTGTGACACCCTATCATCCAGACACTAAAATCATGAAATCTTCACCTGGCCACCCAAATTTCCACACTTGAAAAGGGGAAGCACTCATGCCACACCTCGTAGTCACTGTCCTCACCATCAACACTGGGCAAAGCATTGATGTCCGGCCTGGACCCATGCTCTGCAGCTCAACTGGGTGGTTCTTGTAACTGCGGGACCCCCAAATAATGGGATTCCACATCTCGGAAACTAACGGTTCACAAAAAGGACATCGGCAAATTTGGGCTGGCCGCAAACATTTGTACAAAAATGATGTATGGCAAATTTGGTCTCGTGGGTATCGCTTAGATAAAGGAAAATGATGTATGTGCAGACCTAGCATTCAAAAGGAGTAGTATCGGAACTGAGTATCGCTATTTGGGAAGGTCCCATCGCTTACCACGTGGTTGTACAATTGGATGTTCTTCCCTGACATGTTTCTTGTTGCAGGAGCTTTCGCAGTGGCTCAAATCAAAACTACACATTTCCCAATTTTGGTTCCCAATCAACTGGGGCAAGTGGGTCGAGCTGGGGCTCAGGCTGCTTCTCACACTCCGTCGCCTTCGTTTCACTGCCGCTTTCACTCTTTTCATCATCTGAGTCCTGACAAAACCATCGTGCATATGGCTTTGCGGTGGTCCGCGGCAACTTCTGCAGAGTATCAGCATTGGCCAGGGTGAACGACTCACATTTATGATTTGGATATGGTGGGGCGTTTCGGTCTTCTTCCGTCTACGTCCTCTTGCCCTCCACCTCGTTGCGAGGAAAAGTCATACCAACTTCAGCAGAACCAAACCGCTTCAATGTCTGCGGGTCCTTTTCGTTTCCTGGCACATAGCCCTCTTCCCACCAATATCGAACACCTTGGATGATGCAAAACTGCTGGGTTGTTACTTCCACCAATTGGATAGGTTCAGATTTAGATTGCATAGGCTCATTGGCATGAACCCCCCCAAAAAAAAACTCCCTCAGAAGCACCATCCCTTTTTGGCTTGAACTGCAGCCAGTCAACGTTTCTTATTCTTTTCTTCCAGGATGACTTGGCCTTGCTCTGCTTCAGCCTCGGTCAGCCAAGAGGTGTCGTTATGTCTGGTGCCGGCTTGCACGTCGCGCCTGGTCTGGAGCATAGGTCACTTCACTTTGTGGAATCTGTGCCATTCATCGGCAGAGCACCGGAACTTTGGGGTTTTGTTTGCTTCCGGGAACAGTTGATGCGCTGGTCGAGCTGTGCAGGTTTTGGGCTGTGAAATGGAGCGGTAAGGGCCAGGAACAGCCTGCAAACAAAGCCTATGTGAGAAAACACGTCTGAAGATTTGAGCAAAGTGTCACAGAGAGTGGTGCTGGGGCTGTCTATTCCTCACCATGTCTCCCAACTCGTCCTTCAGTCTACAAGCATCCACAAGCATTTACCAGTTCTAAAGGTGCGGCACCTGCAACTCCTGCTTGAAGGTTCCAGTCGCATTGGGAAGGCCATGACGTCCAGGATGATCAAACCACCCCAATTTCAATGGGGCGTACCTATCAGCAGAGCGGCTGTGACACCCGACCGACATTTTCCGCCGGAAAGTATACGAGTTCAGTCGTCAAAGTCACCAAGTGTGAGTTTGAGCCATGTCTCTGTTGACATGTTCTTTAGAGCACTAGTGCTGCAACAAATGCTCACATATCAAACTTCAATTTCCGTATATAATCTGAGACCCTGGCAAGGCCGCAAGCGCTTCACTCCGCAGTCTCGGTACTAGCAGGTCATTCTCACCTGCAAAGGCTAGCGAGATACCCGTTGGGCACACTGGTCTACTTTAAGACCCCACCTGACACAAGCAGAGAATGAACCTCCAACCTTGAGCAACTTAGAGTTTGGGCTTCAAGTCTGCAGGAGTTTGCCAAAATGTTCCACCAGCGTCTTGGTCTAGTCAAGTAGCGTACTCACCAAGATAAATCGCGGTTTCACTGGGCCCGCTGCGGAGCTGAATCTATTCCATTTTCGCCTCGCAATCTCGACGCCTCAACAACTCCAATTCTCAACTACGAGAATTCAATCTAATCTCCCCATACCTCCAAATCAATAAAATCAGTCAGAATCAACATGAATCAACCAAATCACTCAAACATTAGTCATTCAAAAGTGAACCAGACTACAAATCAGAAAGAATCCCTAAAGAGTCCCTAGGCCCTGACTCTCAGGATGCAACAATGGTGGTATCGCGAGGGATGAAGCCCCCCACCAAAATCGCGAATTTCACATTGGCCAACGGATGGCCCTTGTCCTGCTGAGCTTCACGGAGCAGCATCGAGGCCACCTTGGTGGTAGATTGGTAAAATATCTAACACCTCTGTATATCTACTGATTGATTTGTAGACACATGTCAGTCACATATCATACGTCACATACCCAACCCGACATGTATTTGTGTGTGTGTGAGTACATGTGTAGGAGATATGCATGTGTGTGTGTGTATGTTGTGGATGTGTGTGTGTGTGTTGTGGATGTGTGTGTGTGTGCGTGTGTGTGCGTGACGCATGACGTGAATTTATCTCTGCATGCATTTGGGTGTGCATATCTCTCTCTCTCTATGCATATCATATCATGATGTAAGGCCCACATGTCCTCTTATAGTAGGGAAAGTTGTCTACCTGTTTTGGGACACCTCAGCCTTGAGATCCTCACAACTGAGCCTCAGATGCAGTTCCTAAGCCTCCAACTGCACAACCCTGGGAAAAAGCCAAAACCTGGGCATATCCAAACAGCAAAAGCTGCAGCTAGGCTTAGTGATATCAAGTCTCCATGAATTTCAGCAACATACAGAAACAGGGCAAGATTGGGCTGCTGCATGCTGCTGCCAAAATTCCCATCCCCCCGCAAAGAGCCAAACTCCATCAAAGCCGTGTCCATCCTGGGCAACACTCTTGGAGCCAGTGGCAACGTTATGCTCCAGTGGCTTCGTGGGGTGTAGCTCTGGCCACTGGAGGACGTGTCGCACTCAACTTGCAGCTGGCCGCAGCTGGCCGCAGCTGGCCTGAGCGATATCTGCACAGGAGCTTCTGGCATGTGCGACGCCTCAAGCAGAACGCAACTTCGAGAGCTGGAAAGAATGGAATGTAATAAGGTGAACATGAGCTAGCCACTAGCGACCACTATATTCATTCAAATGTCAGTACAAATGTCAGTACATATGTGTATATCTATTTACAGCTGTAATGAACAGAACAATTCATCTCAGCTGCGTTCCTGTGTGCAAAAAGAATATGCTTCAGTCTGGCTGCCCTCGAACCTTCATCAAATCCAGCACAAGCAAACGACCTCAACGAGAATAGAAACAACAGCCACGGTCAAAGTAGCTGATTTCTCAGGCAAGCACTGCGCCGGACGAACCCATGCCTTCACAGGCTCCAGGTAGGTGGTTCTCAACCCTTAGTTACCCTCAGATCCCTTAGTTGCCTCAGTTACTGTAGTTTGGACACCCAAAAAAAAAACATCAGTCGGGTCTTTGACACTGGCACCACCGGTCCCACCTCGCCCTCCTTGCGCTGTTGATTCTCCCCAGAGGTCCACCAACCTCGACCTCCGACGCCTCGTCAGGAGTCTCTCATCCACCAGTTCCACTCTCAACAGCACTAATTTCATCTAATTTCAACCTTGCACCTCCAGCACTGCTAGCATCCTGATGGAAGAATGTGAAGACACAGGAATCTCCCTCTACAGTTTGCGTCTAGAAAAGGCCAAGCGGCCAAGTCCCTCAAACCCCTCTACTTCAAAAGAACACAAGTTTGAAGTTCCATAGTTTTTGGACATACGCGTCTCTCCAATGAACATGTTGAAGTGATCACCCAGCCATCAACTGAGGCAACCACGTCCATGTCAGGGTTAGAATCCTGCACCACTTGGACCATCAGGAGAAACTTAAGCCAAGCCAAGCAGCTGTCCGGAAAAGGTTCTGCGATGTGGGGGGCATCCAAAAAGGTGAACCTGGCGACCGATTCTATGACCAGGATTGGCAAAAGCTGTTCCAAAATGACTTGATAGGCACAATGTGGGCAAATTTAAACCTGAACGGCGCACTCGCAACCCTTTAGCACGCGACGAAGTGAACCGGTCTTCTGTTTGAACACGTCACCTGTTGGCAAGGGCGAGACACAGCACCTACATGGGAGCATTTTCCAACCTCTCAATCTCTGATGACCGCCGGGTTCAGCACCATTTTGGAGGTAGCCATGGAGGCAAAGGACACCTTCAGCAGACAATGTGAAAAGAAGAGTCGTTGAAAATGAACATGCTGGACAAACTGATTTCCAATCTCAGAACAGAACGCAGAGAGTCGGAAGAAGAAACATCCGCAGCAACAGTAGCCTAATCTCTTCAAATCCAGCGTGGCACAGAAGGCCAGATACACTTCACAAAAACGATCTTGGGACCAATGAACGCTCCCACAGCTGTTTGCTCAGTGGGTTTGTCTGAAAATAGGGCATCCCATTCCATGCACTGTTTAATCACCATTTCACCCATCAAAAAGTTCCATTTGGGCAAATACCCTGATACTCAATTCCAGAAAAATCAAGTGATTCCTGATGATCTTCACTCTCGCTGTGATATGAGGAAGCCATGCGGCCCCACCGTCTTCGCACTTTCTTTAGCGTCGCTTCTCGCGTAGCGCGACTGGTTTGACCTAGCTATGGGCTCTCTGGTGCTTGTCGTGACAGGCTAAATGGTGATTTGATCCATGTAAATTGAATATACTATCAACTATCAACCAACTAACAAGAACCAATAGACCATTTCATGTTCCACTGTTGCATATATCCCCATTGCTGAACAAGCAAATGAGCTATTTTTCATCATTCATATCAAATAACTCACCGTTGTTCTATCAGCGGCCTCCTCCGAAAAGCCTCCAGCGAAAATCTCAGCTCCTGGCCCCAGGCTATGGCTACATTTTCTGTCTACAGAAACACGAAGAGAAAAAAATACATCTACAGTGTGTAGTTGCATATGGTTGCCTGTCATGGACTTACATGTGTATTTTGTAGTGTTGTTTGAACATACAGTTATCCAGTTACCCCCCCAAAAAAATATCTATATATATATGTGTGTGTGTGAATAGGAATATATGATGGAATATGAATATAAATAATATGACCATGAAACATCATGAAACATCAGCAGCACCAACGGCTTCATTATGGATGAATGGTGACGTTTTAAAGGTCCGCCTCCAGTCGCCCGGCAACCGCAGTGGGCGAGCTACGCATGGCTCTCAGGGTGCCCATTGCTCAGCCGTGCTACACAAATGTGGCATGCGGATGGCTGCCTGGATAGTTGCATTAATTCTTTAAATGGCTATATAAATGGTCTATGAAAATCTCTGAAGCATGACTTTGAGTTGTTGGAACCCTGATCCCGAGCTTGTGTCATTGCATCTTAGCAACTTGGAAGCTATATAGTTCTGGTTCTCATTCTTCATCAATGCAGTGTTCAATTAAGAGCCCAAGCTCACGGCTCAAAGCACAGGCTGACGAAGTCCGTGAGGCAACCTTCCAAAAAGTGCAGTCCCTCAAGGCACTTCTGCCTATTGACTGAAAGTCTGCCCCCCTTCCCATTTTTTTCGCTCAAGCAACGCCTTTCGCAGCAGATCATTTACGAGGCACAACCCAGGCATGGATCTTTCCACATGCCGCCAGTGTCCTAGTCACGGCCACGGATCACAGATTCGCCATCCCTTCGCCGCTTCATGGGTGGACAGAGCTCTGGAGGCGGCCTCTTTGTCCCAATCTCGCGCTCTCCATGGGCGTTGTTGCAGTTTTTGCCATAGATGCAACCCTTGGCCGTCTTGGTCGCAGGATCCCAGAACACGCATAGCCTGGTCTTCACCTTGCCACAGACTGAAAGGCCAATGGTGCCCAACTCACTTTCAGTGTGCGCAAATGGGCAAATCTTGCCAAGAGAACACTCACCTCTGGAAAAGCGGCCACACATCTCTTTTTTCTTTTTTAGCCTCATGTCAGGCACTTGGCTCTCAGGTATATCTCCCTGCTCTGCCGCAGCACCTTCTTCACTCGCAAAATTGTCTGGTACATCTGGTGAGGCTGGGTGGAGCTCTTCATAGGTGTGTGCAAATGTGCAATCCTGTCCTTGTCGGCAATATCCGACTGTCAACAAAGGTTTGCAGAGCCTCATGGGACGAAAGCCTTCTTTGAAACGCAGAGGCTGTGCTGATTGAGTCTTTGCTCTTTTTTCCTGCTCTTGTTTTTGGAGCTGCTGATAAAACTGATATTGCTGCATATACTGCATTTGCTGTGCAGATTGCGCAGCAGCTGCCACAGCTGCCGCACCCTCACCTTCAACATTTCCATCACCGCCAGGAGCCGGTCTGCTTGGAGGCGTCGCTACTGGGGCCGCTGGTGCCTCAGGGGGTGGTGCCCGTGGCGCTGCGTCAGCTGCTTGGCCCTGCGAGGCAGCACCAGCTGCAGCACCCAAGGCTTGCACAACTGCACCTAACAGGGAAGGGTCTAGTCCCAGGCCAACTGCAACAGCCGCAACTGTAGGATCTGTGGCTGGTGAGTTTGCTGGTGCCGGTGCTGGTGCCGGTGCCGGCGCTGATGCTGTGGCTGGCGCTGTCTGCGCTGGTGCGATGTTTGCAGCTGGAGCTGCAGTGGGTGCCTGCTGGTAAAATTGATATTGCTGCATATATTGCATTTGCTGTGCAGATTGTGCAGCAGCTGCCACAGTTGCCGCACCCTCACCTTCCACATTTCCATTTGCAGGAGGCGGTCTGCTTGGAGGCGTCGCTGCTGGGGCTGCCGGCGCCTCAGGGCCTGGTGCCCGCGGCGTTGCGTCAGCTGCTTGGCCCTGTGGGGCAGGGCCAGCTGCAGCAGCCAGGGCTTGAACAACTTCGCCTAACACGGAAGGATCCAATCCCAAGGCAACTGCAGCAGCCGCAACTGTAGGATCTGTGGCTGGTGAGTTTGCCAGTGCCGGTGCCGATGCTGTGGCTGGAGCTGTCTGCCCTGGTGCCATGTTTGCAGCCGGAGCTGTGGGCGCCGGTAAGGACGGCGCTGGCAAGGCTGGCATCGCTGGCGCAGTTGGCAATGCAGTGGGCGCACTTTGTCCTTGCAATGCTTGCGGGGGCATTGGTTGCAATGGTGCTGGCGGAGCCATCTGTCCCAGCGTAGCCATGGGTGGTAATGTCATGGGTGCTGGTGCCATGGGCGGTGCTTGCGCCATAGGCGGAGCACCAAACATCCCAGGCATCGTCCTCGGCAAGGTCCCTGGTGGGGGAGGTGGCATCATAGCTCCACAAGGCAGACCAGCGCCAGGTAGACCAGTAGCTGGAAGACCAGCAGCAGGCAAACCTGGAACCATATGGCCCATGGGCATTTGCCCTAAAGGCACCTGGTTCGGAAATTGCATGGGGGCTGGCGGCAGCATCTGCCCCGGAAAGGGAGCAGTAGGTGGCAGCATGGCCCCACTTCAACCCGGAGGCTTTGAACTAAAGGCATTTCCCTTGAGATGGAAGCAAGGCTGCCACATGCAGGAGCAACATCATGAATCACGTCATGCCAAACAAATGTCCAAGTTGTGGAATAAACTCATTTTAATAGGGATGCTGTTCCGAGGAGAGATTGCATACATCAAAGCCGTCAGTCGCCACTGCTTGGCCATGTCAACAACCGGCATTAACCAACATTCAACTGTCATGATGCCAAAATTGGAAAGCTTTTGTAATTTACCAGGCCGGCCAACTATTTACAAGATGGGGGCAGGTAAACACTAAAACAGTTCAGCAGTTAGCTCTTTTGAGCCAACGCTACCGCAGAGTAGTCATGATGTATGGAACACAGGGTTTTACTGCAGGAGTTTTTGCACCCCCCTCAAGCAAGCTGGGCTACGGCGAGACTGTACACATATAGCGCTCACCCTCGCGGGTGGCCGGCTTGTATTTATCGAAGGAAGTTTAGAAGTCAAACTTCCGACAATATGGAGAGATAAAAAAGCAGTCAGCAGGGAGAAGAGTCAGGAGAGAAAAGATCAGAAGAAAGAAGATGCAGGTGCGCGAAAAGGTAGGAAAGTCGCGAAACACTGTGTTTTTTCGTGGTTTTGTGGCTCCGGAGGGTTGACAAGTAGGCTCGCTAAAGCGGCGGGTGCGGAGACATTTGGGGAGGTGAGAGATGAAAAGTTGCACGCCGTTGTGGCACGAAGCCGATTTCGAAGTGAAAAGGCACAAAGCACCTCAGCGCCGGACCACTTTTGGAAGTTGAGATGTTGAAAAAGTGCACGGCGTTGTGGCGCGAAGCACATTTGGAAGTCAAATGTGTTAAAAACTGAGGGGTTCGGAGCAGTTTTGGAAGTTGAGATGTTGAAAAAGTGCACGCCGTTGTGGCGCGAAGCACATTTCCAAGTGAAAATGAACAAAACACACCATGGTCGGACCACTTTTGGCAGTTGAGATGTCGAAAAAGTGCACGCCGTTGTGGCGCGAACCACATTTCCAAGTCAAAATGTACAAAACACGCCATTCTCGGACCACTTTTGGAAGTTGAGATGTTGAAAAAGTGCACGCCGTTGTGGCGCGAAGCACATTTCCAAGTCAAAATGTACAAAACACCTCAGTGTCGGACAACTTTTGGAAGTTGCGATGTCGAAAAAGTGCACGCCGTTGTGGCACGAAACCATTTGGAAGTCAAAATGTACAAAACACCTCAGTGTCGGACGACTTTTGGAAGTTCAGATCTCGAAAAAGTGCACGCCGTTGTGGCGCGAAGGACATTTCGAACTAAAAAGGTTCAAAACACTAGGGGTTCGGACCACTTTTGGAGGCTCAGATGTCGCTTCGCTTCACTACACTACACTACATTACACTACACTACACTACACTCCACTACACTACACTACATTACACTACACTCCACAACGCTACAACTACAACTACACAACTACACTCCACTACACTCCACTACACTCCACTACACTAAATTACACTACACTACACTACATTACACTACACTACACTCAATTACACTACACTACACTACATTACACTACACTACACTACCTTCCACTACACTTCACTACATTACACTACACTACA